>Ga0209308_10002704_pt1 | contig 15109 bp, 18 predicted proteins | sample COGITO_mtgs_1204_3_FD_184806 | JGI IMG/M metagenome (GOLD analysis project Ga0209308, IMG submission 184806) | Pelagic marine microbial communities from North Sea - COGITO_mtgs_120405 (SPAdes) (version 2) | ecosystem: Environmental > Aquatic > Marine > Epipelagic ...
TGACCAGCTATTTGCTGCGGCTGCGGCTGATGTCCGAAAGTTCTTAAGCCTGACAGATCACCTCGACCTGAGTGGCATAACGTGGGGACAGCTAGGCCATGACTTCTGGCTGACCCGCAATGGTCATGGCGCTGGTTTCTGGGATCGGGGACTGGGGGACAGGGGTGACAGCCTGACAGCCATCTGCGAGGCGCTGGGGGAAGTCTGGACCTATGTCGGTGATGACGGCTACCTCTACACCACAGAGGGGGCGATCTGATGGCCGACACATACGCGATTCTAGGGTTCTCTTATACCCTCGACACCCCGACAGTCCTACACACCTCAGACAGCGCCACAGAGGCCGACAGGTGGCGTGATGGATATACACGCTGGGGTGACTGGGGAGGATACGAGAGTCTTGCTCTTTACGAGGTCTCACCAGACCAGACGGCTGACACCATACACTTGCATGATGCGTGTATCGACAGCCTAGAACGTGATGACCTCGTCACCTGCGACATCTGCGATAGGCCTGCCGACAGCCATGACATCAGACACACTGAGGAAGGGCACAGGTTCTGCCCCAGATGTGGCGACAGTGACAGCATCAGGTGGATATATGATGACACTCAGGGTGAGCAGTGGGCCTTCCTCGTTTAGGCTCAGAGGGGTGACTCAGGGTCTCAGGCTAGGGTCACCCCCGATCTGTTCTGATGTCGCTGACAGGCGCTGTGCGTGGCTGTGATGGCATGGGGTAATATGCTACCGCATCAACAGGTTAGGCCATGTAAAGCGTTACAAGAACAGGCGAGATAGCGGAAGTTTGGTAACACGAATCAACTGCTGTGGTTGGGCGATTCGCCCCTCTGTCAAGCAAAAATGTTTGTCAGGCGTTGTTTTCATGCGTTATTTCCCTAAGTGTTGCACAAATGTTACACTACCGATCACGAATTGTTACAGTTTGACATTAGGGGTTGACATTTGGGGCCCCCCAGATCATGGGCAAACGAATCACCCCCGTCGGGTAGCCACACATGAATCCAAAACAAGAAATTACTTTGGCCTAACAGGTAACATTTTACGACAGACTGTAACATTCCGTTACTGAGCAGACGACATGCGCTACCTTCTAGAGTCACCAACACACAAAAATAACAAAAAAAGATTCGTTGGTTATCAACACCTTATAAGAAAGTTACAACTTTTTACAACTTTTTACTTGTAGAATCATAAAAAAGGTCTATATACTATAGTAGGAACCTAACTTAAGTTACTACTTAAGATTTTCCTTAAGACTATTATACACCACTAAGTATTAAAGAACTTAAGCCTAACCTAAGTTACAACTTAAGTTAGTCTCTGTGTATTTTGTCGCATCTTCCCAAGACAACCTAGACGTAACTTCCCAATTATTGTCGTGTAGAAGTAGGTCCAGCCGATGTCTATGGAGAAGGTGTCACTAAAACACATATAACCTACTGAGAGGCCATTATGGCAGAGAAGCTCCCTTACTGTAAACATGTTGAGAAGCACATTCTGACTTGTATTCAGGGTGGTGTCGCTATCCGTCAGATGTTAGCCTCCATGCAACACCTTACCAATGCGCCTAAGTCTCTGTCTACTATGTACAAGACTTATGGGTCGTTCATTGAACAGGAACGTGCTAAGATTAACGGTCTGGTTGGAGCTAAGGTTATCGACCAAGCCTTAGATGGTGACTTCAAGTCCCAAGAGTTGTTCCTTCGTAGTAAGGGTGGGTGGTCGCCTACTCAGACTAACATTGAAGTTGAACAAGAGACTGACCCTGACCTAGACGAGAGTGCAGCCGACACACTCATGTCGCTACTTGGAATTGACCCGAATGAAACCAGCACGGAAGATAACGGCTGATACTCTACGTGAGTTACCAGCAGCCAAAGTTAAGAAGCTGTTTGAAGAGCTAGGTCCACTTAAGACTGAAGAGCTTAAGCATGACTGGAGCTTCTGGGCTAGAGATAACCAGCTAGAGCCTGACTCCAACGAATGGAACACGTGGTTCATCAATGCTGGTCGTGGCTTCGGGAAGACTAGGTCGGGTGTCGAGTGGGTAAGAGAGAATGTCAAACGTGGTGTCAAACGTATTGCCGCTGTGGCATCTACTAACTCCGACATTGAACGAGTTATGGTTAAAGGTGAGTCTGGTTTTCTAAGCGTATGCTGGAAGGGTGACAAGACTTACGCTGGTAAGAAGATGGGGTTCCCCGAATGGTCTCCAACTAAACGTACCCTAACATGGGAGAATGGAGCGCAAGTGCAGTTCTTCTCTGCTGAGGAACCTGAGCGTCTCCGTGGTCCCCAGTTTGAATTAGCTTGGTGTGATGAGACTGCTGCTTGGAACAAAGACATGGACACTTGGCAGATGCTACAGTTCTGTATGCGTCTAGGTAAGCACCCACGTATCATGGTTACTACGACACCTAAACCTACCAAGCTGATCCGTCAGATACTTAAAGACCCTAAGACTGTAGTTACTACAGGGTCTACCTTTGATAACTCTGCTAACCTAGCTGGTACATACCTAACTGCTGTTAAGGAACAGTATGAGGGAACTAGACTAGGTAGACAAGAGCTTTATGCTGAAGTACTAGAGGAAGCGCAAGGCGCACTTTGGACTACAGCCATGCTGGATGAAGCCTCAGTTAAGCATGAGGCAGTCCCAGACCTTTCCCGTATTGTCGTTGCCCTTGACCCTGCTGTTACCTCTAACGCTGAGAGTGACATGACAGGTATTGTCGTTGCAGGTATTGATGTAAATGGTGTTGCATATGTCTTGGGCGATTACACTGACAGGCTTTCTCCACAAGGTTGGGCGTCTAAAGCTATTGAACTTTATCATCACCATCAAGCTGATCGTATTGTGGCTGAAGTCAACCAAGGTGGTGACATGGTTAAGACAACCATCCACGGGGAAGACGAGACAGTACCTTACAAAGCTGTACGTGCATCTCGTGGTAAGTTTGCCCGTGCTGAACCAATATCTGCCCTATATGAGCGTGGTCTTGTCAAGCATGTTTCCAACCCACCTGACGGTGCTTCACTAAACGAATTAGAAACTCAAATGAGAACGTGGGAACCTTTAGGGTCGATAGGCTCCCCAGACAGACTTGATGCTCTTGTATGGGCAATTACAGACCTCTCCCTTAACGGCTACAGCAAACCTAAGTTGACCCTCGCTTATTCGAGTGCAAAGGGGCTTTCACGTTAATCATAGAAGCATTGAGATCATGGTAAAGAAACTCTCGGAAGCAGAAGCTAAGTCTACCCTTGGTGTAGCTGGTGATAACACTAACAACGGTCAAATCCGTGCAGATGAGTTCCTACCTGAACTACGAGGTCGAAAGGCCATTCGTAAGTACCGTGAGATGCGGGACAATGATTCTACTGTTGGCGCTGTTATGTATGCCGTTGAGCAAATCCTCCGTGATGTAGACCTTCACGTTAAACCTGCTAACGAGAGTGATGCTGCTAAGGTTGAGAAAGAGTTTGTCGAGAGCGTTCTGGATGACATGGAACACACTCTTGATGACCACATCTCTGAGGCACTAGGGTATTTGTCGTATGGCTTCGGTTGGTTTGAGGTCGTTTACAAGAGACGTGTTGGACCTACAGAGCGTAGCCCTAAGAAACACTCTAAGTATACCGATGGTCGCCTTGGTATCCAGAAGATTGCTTCTCGTGCGCCTTGGACTGTAAACAAGTTTGATGTAGATGACAAGACTGGTGAGGTACTTGGTGTACAGCAGTCAGTTGGTCACATGGGTGGTTCTAACTACATTCCCACGAACAAGTCCTTGTACTACCGCACTACGAGCTTGAACGGAGACCCATCTGGTCGTTCTATCTTGCGTAATGCTTACACGTCTTATGAGTACTTGAACAACCTCCAAGCTATTGAGGCTATCGCAGTTGAACGTGAACTTGCTGGTATCCCTGTTGCTCGTATCCCTGCTGAGTACCTCTCTGGTGATGCTTCACAGGCACAGGCTGGCTTCGTCCACAACCTGCAACAAATCCTCCGTGATGTCAAGTTTAACGAGCAGGGCTACATTGTACTGCCTTCCGATACCTATCCCGATAAAGACGGAGCGCCTACCAACCAAAGGTTAGTTGACATTGAGCTTATGTCGTCTAGCGGTAGCCGTAACATTAACATCGACCCCATTGTTCGTCGCTACCAGCACGACATCGCTCGCTCCATGCTTTCAGAGTTTCTTCTGCTAGGATCGCAGGGTGGTTCTTACGCCCTCTCCAAGTCGAAGACAGACCTGTTCCTCCGTGCGCTTGAGAGTTACATCCAAGCAATCGTAGACGTTCTCAACAAACAACTTGTGGAACGTCTGTGGCAGTTGAACGGTCTGAACTATGATAACATGCCCACTATTGTGGCTGGTGATGTAGCTCCCCATGATCTTCGTGAGATTGCTTCCTTCCTTCGTAACCTTAACGGTGCTGGCATTGATGTGTCATCTCACCCTGAGGTTATCAAAGACCTTATGGATATTGCTGAACTGGACTACGACCCAGAGGTAGGTCAACCAGAGGAGCCTACTGATGACAACGTGGACTAGGCATCTCTATGAGCATGACCCACTAGCGATAGCCAAGGGTGAGTCCAACAACTACGAACTTCGTAACATCTTTGGTTACAATGCTCTCGTAGGGACAAGCTACATCCCTTGCTGGGAAAACAGCACAGCATACACACAGCCAACTACAGGCTTGACTATGACTGTGACGTCTAACGTAGCTGACGATGGTGTGGTTGTCCGTATTATTGGCCTTGATGTAAACTACGAGGTTATTGCGGAGAATGTTACGTTAAACTCCGCTACACCCCCTACGACAACTAATCAGTTCTTTCGTGTCAACGATGTTGTGACAGTTGCTGGCAATGCAGATAACGATATTGTCGTCTCTAACGGTGGTGTGACCTACGCTAAGGTACGTGGGGGCGAAGGTAAGAACCAAGCGTCTATCTACACAGTGCCTGCTGGTTACAGTTTCTACCTTATGCGTATTGATGCCTTTTGTGCTACTGCTGCTCAGAACAACAGGCAAGTCTACTTTAGGAACTTCGTCTGTTTAGAGAACGGAGTTAAGCTAAGAGTTGCTGAGACTTCCTTCTTAGAGATCATGCACATTCAAAGACAAGTACCCTTCCGATATAACGAGAAGACTGACATTGAGTTCCAACTACGTGGTAGTGCAGGTCAGCAATACATCAGTGTGTTCGGGGAAGGTGTCCTAGTTAAAAATACAATCCAAGGTGAGCCATAATGAACTCAGTCCTTAAAGCACAGTATGCTAATGATATATTCACTACAGAGCCTGAAGCTCGGGCTAGGTCGATGGACATGGGCTTCGGTGGTACTACTCACGTATCTACATACGATGGACAAGCTGTGTACATGCCCGCAGAGAGCCATGAAGACTACTTAGGCTACTACCGTAGCGAAGAGGTTGAAGAAGAACCCTCAGTGGATCGTATAGAGGCTCTCAGAGCCATTGTACAAGAGGTTCTCAAGGAGGAGTTCACCAAGGCTGAATATCAGGGTGAAAAAGTAACCTTGAACAAACCTCGCCGCATCAAAGGTGGCAACAAGAAGTTTGAAGTCTTCGTACAAGATGGTGGCAAGGTTAAGCGGGTAACATTCGGTGATCCTAATATGGAAATCCGACGTGATGACCCTAAGGCTAGAGCCAACTTCCGCTCCCGACACTCATGTGACACCAAGACAGATAAAACAAAGGCTGGCTACTGGTCATGCCGTATGTGGGAAGCAGGAACATCGGTGAGTGATATGACAAAGAACATCGAAGGTAAAATCCTAAAGACCGACGACGAACAGCGTATGGTATACGGTTGGGCTTCAGTTGTAACCGAAAAGGGTGAAGCTGTAGTTGACCGTCAAGGAGATGTTATCGAAGCTGACACGCTTGTGAAAGCTGTAAACGAATTTATGGAGCATGTGCGGGTTGGTAAGGCCATGCACACAGGGGAGCAAGTAGGAACCGTTGTTCATTCTCTCCCTATCACTAAGGAAATTGGTGATGCTCTAGGAATCCAGTCTGACCGTGAAGGGTGGGTTGTCGCGTACAAAGTATTCGATGAATCAATCTGGGGTATGGTTAAGTCTGGTGAACTCGCTGCGTTCTCTATTGGTGGACGTGCTATGAAGGAGGAAATCTAACTTGCCTAATCTCCTAAAAAACTTGCACCTTGAGGAGCTTTCTCTCGTAGATCGCCCTGCCAATGCACAGGCAATGGTTAGCCTCTTCAAGCGTGACACTTCCGAAGAGGAAATTACTAAGATGACTGATGAAATGGAAGCCAAGGTTAAGGCGTACATGGAAGAGAAAGCATGTGGTAAAGAAGAAGCTATGAAGGCTCTTGGTTACGACATGGAAAAGGCGGGAGAAGCTGAAGCTGCTGAGATGGAGAAGTCCGCAGAAGAGGCTACTGCCGAAGAGATCGACCTTGATACCCTTAAGGCTGACGTAGAAACACTCAAAGCTGAGAACGAGCGTCTTCGCAAAGGTCTCATTGAGAATGGTTATGTCATCAAGACGGACGCTATCGAAAAGAAAGCTGAAGTTGAGATGATGGAAGTTTCTGGCGAGATGGTTGCCAAAAGCGACATTCCTGCGCCAGTCCTCAAAGCACTTGAAGAAGCTGCTGTTGAGAAAGCTGATATTGAATTGACCAAACGTGCTGGCGAAGCTCTCCCACACTTTGACATTTCTGTAGCTAAAGCTCTTGTAGCCAAGTTCTCAGATGAAGAAATTATCATGGAAGCACTTAAGGCGGCTGATGCTGCATTTGAAGCTGCCATGCAAGAATTTGGTAAGTCCGATGTAGACGGTGAGTTCGCTACCGCTGCTGACAAACTGGATGCTCTCGTGAAGTCCTACATGGACGACAACCAACTCAAAAAGAGTGATTATGCCAAGGCTTACGCTGCTGTAGCGAAGACCGACGAAGGCAAAACACTTGTAAACAAATCCTATAAAGGGGAATAATCATGGCTGTTATGCAATCTCGTGATAACCGCACATTCATCGCTGGCGAAGACCTCTCTGCCGCACAATTCAAATTCGTAACTCTTGAAGCTGACGGTCAGGTTGACCTTGCTGACGCTGCTGGTGAAAACGCTATTGGTGTTTGCCTTGTAGGTGGCGCTGCTGGTGCCGCTGTGACCGTATGTGTCTCAGGCTCCGTCATGGTTGAAGCTGGTGGCACGATTGCTGCTGGTGCTGCTGTACAGACTGGTGCAGACGGTACGGCACTTGCTGCTGCAACTGGTGATGTCGTTATGGGCTATGCCCGTGAAGCTGGTGTGGACGGTCAGATCATTGAGATCGAACTGATCCAAGGCGGCAACGTAGTACCTGCCTAACCTAGCATATAAAGGAATAATATAATGCCTCTTTTGACTCCCTCTGCTGTTCATATTGACCAGCCGCTTTCGAACCTGACACTCGCTTACGTTCAAGAGCAAACAAACTTCATCGCTGACAAAGTATTCCCAACTATTGGTGTGCAGCGTCAGTCTGACAAGTATTACATCTATGACCGTGCGGAAATGAACCGTTCTGGTGATGTTAAGAAACTTGCACCACGCACAGAAGTAAACCGTATCGGCATGACCGTATCCAACGACAGCTACTTTGCTGACGTATTTGGCCTTGGCATGGACTTCGACGAGCAGACACTTGCTAACGAAGATGCGATGTTGGAAATCCGTGCTGCTGGCGCACAGACTATCGTCAACCGCTTGATGATCCACCGTGAAGAGCAGTTCGCTGATAACTTCTTCTCTGCTGGCATCTGGGGTACAGACAACACGCCATCCAACCTGTGGTCTGACTACACAAACTCCACACCATTGACTGACGTAACTACTGCACGTCGTACAATGCAGTTGGGTTCTGGTGGCTTCAAGCCAAACACAATGGTTGTTGGTAAAGAAGTTCGTGACATCTTGGTTAACCACCCAGACGTACTTGCTCGCTTGAACGGTGGCGCAACAGTCACTAACACTGCGCTTATCACAGACGCTAAGTTGGCTGAAATCTTTGAGGTAGAGAACTTCTACGTCATGGAAGCAGTCAAGAACGGTGCTGTCGAAGGTGCCGCAGAAGCTAATGCCTTCATCGGCGGTAAGAACGCACTGTTGGTACACACACCACGCTCTGCGGGTCTTATGACACCTGCTGCTGGTCTGACATTCGCATGGAACAACATTCCAAGCGTCAACAACCTTGGTGTTACAGTTGAGAGCTTCTCTACTGATTCACTGAGAATGCAACAGGTTGCAGAACACATCCAAGTTAAGATGTCCTACGACATGAAAGTCGTCGGTGCTGACTTGGGTTACTTCTTCGAAGACGTTGTAGCTTAATCTACTTATACTAACGGGGAACCCTGAGATTAGTCTTGGGGTTCCACCCAATTATAAAAGAACATAACAGTATCCTTACAAATGGAGTAGTCCTATGCACCCAACATACTTGGGCTGGCAGGTTGATTGGCCTGTCTTTATTAAGATGCCAGTTTCAGCTAATGGCAAGAACTGGAAACGTGGCGAACACTTTAACTGGTTAGAGCAAAGTATCGACCAAGATAAAGTAGCAATCCTTTACGCCACTGGTTATTTATACCACAACAAAGAATTAGAAGTGCAGAATAAGGTTGGCGACAGACTGTCAGAGTTCTCAGGTAAGCAACTAGAGACCTTGGTGAACCTGCTTAACGCAGTGGTTAAAGACCGTACCTCAAGCACAAACGAATATAATATTAAGAAGTGTAAGAAGTCTAAGATTGATGACAAACAACGTGGTCTTATCCGTCGCTTCTTAAATAACAGCGCTTGGATCACAGAAGACTTCTACCGTATTCGAGACAAGATACTGAACGATTAAACTGGAGACGGCTAAATGGCTTGGTCATACGATCCTACAAATTTGGACACAACTACGGCCTATGGCCGTCTCAACACAATCAGACTTCTAGTTGGTGACACTGACACTCTTGACCAACAGGTACAAGACGAAGAGGTTACTTTTGCTCTCTCCCAGAATGGTAACAACGTGTACTCTTCCGCTGGGTGGACCGCTCGTACTATCTCTTCCCAGTATGCACGTAAGGTCAACACTTCCCTTGATGGCGCACTTAAGGCTGACTACTCTGACCTTATGAAGCACTACTCTACTCTGGCGGATAACCTAGAGTATCAGGGCAAGACCTCTGGTGCTGCTGTCGGTGTCCTAGCTGGTGGTATCACTAAGTCTAATATCGAAGCTGTACGGGCCAACACAAACCGTGTAGAAGGCTCATTCCGTCGTGACCGTTTTAAGAACCCTCCAAGCTATCAAACACCTGAGTATGAATAAGGAGTAGGTCATGTCTTTTCGCTCCTTTGACTTGCTGAACCTCGTAAGAGACTTCGGTGAGGACTTGACCCTTCGTAAAGTTACTTCGAGTGGTGCTTACAATCCTGCTACTGGTGAGATTGATGGGTCAGGCACTACTGACTACGCCACCACTGGGTACTTCTATAACTACGACACAGGTATCTCTGGTAACTTTGACACAATCGTAAGAGGTGTTCGCAAGTGTGTTATCCCTGCGCTGGATTTGGCTGTAGAGCCTGACTCAGAGGACTTGATTGTAGGCAATAACGACAATGTTAAGATTATCTCTGTCGTGACTATCTTCTCCGCTGGCACTGCTGTGTGCTATCTTTGTGATGTGAGAGAGTGACATGAAAGCCATACTTAAAGTTAACTCTTCTCTGAAAACTAAGATGCAGCGTCTTGAGCAGATGGCAGAGGATGCAGTTAAAGATAGGCTCGTAGACATAGCTCAAAGTGCTGTAAAGTATTCTCCAGTAGACACTGGTGCGTATGTAACTTCTTTCTCTTATTCTGTCGGGGCAGGTCGTCCTAGAGGAAAGTCTTCTAAGAACAGACCTAGGAACCAAAACCCTAACGCTATGAGACAAGAGGGTCTTTCCAACCTAATGTCGGACGTGTCTCGTATTAGCGACTTGAAAAACACTACTAGCATTATCTTGAGAAACGCATCCCCTCATGCAGAGGCAGTGGAAACTAAGCACGGTTACAGTGTATTTGCAATTTTAAGGAACCTCTATGGCTAGTATCTATAATGACATAAGGGCTGCACTTGAAAGCCACTTAAACGATACCTCTGGCCTACCGTCCGTTGCTTATGAGAATGTAACCTTTGAACCTGCTACTGGCACAAGTTTTCTTAAGACTATGTTCCTACCTACGTTACGTAGGCCAGCAGTACGAGGCTTAAATCCACAGCAACGATATCAGGGTGTATTCTCTGTGGTGGCTTACACACCCGAAGGTAAAGGTCCAAAGGAAGCTGACGACTATGCTAACGTCTTGATTGAGGCATTTGAGGCAACGACAGATATTTCCTTTACCAATTCTGATACCGAAACTATAAATGTGTCCATTGACTATGCTGAGAGACAGCAGGGGTTGTTGGACAGTCCTTGGTACTACGTCCGTGTTGACATCGGCTGGTACATCTATAAATAACTTCCCCTAGGAGAATCAATATGGCCTTTGCACAGGGTTCACGCTCCAGCCTGTCCTTCATCGTAGAATCTACGTTTGGTACGACACCCGCTGGTAACTTCACTAACCTTCCTTTCAGCACACACTCTTTGAACCTTACTAAAGATCGTGTTGCTGGTAACGACATCCAAGCTGACCGTATGCCTCGTGTAGACCGTCACGGCAACCGTCAAGTAGGCGGCGATATTGCAGTTGACCTACGTGATGCTGACTACGATGCTTTCCTTGAATCAGCTATGCTGAACACATGGGCAACTGACGTTCTTAAGGTTGGCACTACACCTAAGTTCTTCTCTATCGAAGACTATGCTGCTGACATTGACCAAGCTCGTGTGTTCACAGGCATGTCAGTTTCCACTATGGGTATCTCCCTTGCCCCTAACCAGATGGTAACAACTACCTTTGGTATGGTCGGTAAAGACATGACCATTAGTGGCACAGAGAAGACACAAGACGCTGCTTCAGGTGCTGCACCTTTCGATGCTTACTCAGGTGACATTTCCATCGGTAACGTAGGCGGCTCTTCTGCTGTAGCTATCGTAACTGGCTTGGACTTCACGCTGACTAACTCCTTCGCCCCTACCTTTGTGATTGGTGACGATAGTGCGCCTTCCCTTGAGTATGGTCGTGCCGAAGTAGAAGGTACGCTGACAGCTTACTTTGAAGACGCTTCTCTCATCAACCGTTTCTTGAACGAGACTGAGACTGAGATTGAAGTATCTGTAGACGACCCTACAGGTGGCAACGCTTATACCTTCTTGTTCCCTAAAGTCAAGATTAACTCTGCTGATGTTGGTGTCGATGGCCCAACTAGCCGTATGATCTCCATGTCCTTTGTTGCTCTCTATGATGCGACAGAAGGTACTAACCTTAAGATCACGCGCACAGCATAAGAATACCTAGCTAGGTACGTGGAGGCTCCTGAGTCGGGTCGGGGGTCTCCACATTAACACATCAACCCGACAATAACCCCCCGAAGGAAACTCGACATGGATTTAATGAACCTCAAGCCTACTAGCGACACTGTAGAAGTTACCCTAGTACACCCTAACACTGGCGACACTCTTAAGAACGACGACAAGTCTGCTATGACCATTACAGTGTACGCAAGCCATGCTAAAGAGCATAAGGCAGTGTTGCATGAGCAGACGAACAAGCGTCTTAAGGCTATGCAAGCTGGTAAGAAGCAAGAGTTTACCGCACAAGACATTGAGGAAGCTACCCTGACGCTTCTGTCTAAAGTCACTGCGGAGTGGAACATTACCTACGGTGGTGAGAAACCTAAGCTCACTGTCGCTAAGGCTAAAGATTTATACGACGAAGTGTTCTGGATTAAAGACCAGATTGAGGGAGCCTTGGCTGACTCTCTGGATTTTACGAAAGCCTAACTTCTCAGTTGTGTGAGTGGTCTGAACATCAGTTCAACCTCAACAAACCTGACAAGGATGGCATTACAGAGCGTGAACACTTAGAACAAGTAGAAAGGCAGATTGGACGTAGACCTGAAGCACTGGAACCCCCGACAGTATTTCCTCAGTCTTTAGCTCACGTTTGGTCTGCCTTTATTACGTTAAGCAACAGTAGAACTGCTGGATTCTCTGGCCCTAACCCGATAACATACGAACAAATTAAAGCATGGAAGGAACTGACTGAGACACCTATTGCTCCTTGGGAGATAGAAGCAATTAAACGTCTTGATACAGTTTATATGGGGGTAGCGAATGGCTGACGACATTAGCATCATTGTGGATAGCTCTGACGTAGTTAAAGCAAGTAAGGATGTAGGTAACCTAGAGGCCAATGTAGGCAAACTAGGAAACACGACCAAAAAATCGGCTGCCCCAGCGCTAGAGCGTGGCATAAAAGGAATAAACCAGTTTGGAAAGGTTGCTTCCACTAGTGGCAAGGACATGAACCGTTTTAACATGGTTCTGCAACAAGGTGGTTACCAGCTACAAGACTTTATAGTTCAGCTACAGGGCGGCACAAGTTTTTTTACCGCCTTTTCTCAGCAAGGTTCTCAGTTTGCGGGTATATTTGGACCTGCTGGCGCTGTTTTTGGTGCCGTTATCGCTTTAGGTTCTGCTATAGGCGGGCTAAGTTTTGCTTTATTAAAAGGGCAGCAGGATTCTAGGTCTCTTCAGGAAACTTTAGACGACTTAACAACATCAGTTTTAGAATACTCCAAAGCTATGGATGCAGCTAAAGATGCTTCTGCTGCGGCTACAAAAGAGTTTGGTTTTACCTCCTCTGTTCTACAGAAGATAATCCAAGACTTTAAAACCCTTGCAGAAATAAAAGTGTTTGAAGACCTTGGCGCAAGCATTGAGAAGCTCAGAGGTGAGCATATTAATGGTTGGGAAAGCGACATTGAAAACATCAAAGACTTACTTCGTCTAGAAGGCGCTTTTGCGGCTGGTGGAGAAGAGGTAGCTCAGTTTGATGGCCTATTGAAGAACCTTGAAAACAGTTCCCTTAGTTTAGGGGAGAGAATCTCTTCTGCCATGTCCTTAAAAGACATACTACTAGAAAACTCTGGTGGTATTCAAAACATGGAAGAGGACCAACGTGCGTTTTACGAATCTCTGCTTACGACTATTCAGCAGATGGAAGTTTTGCGTGGTTTAATCTCTAATGGAGATTCTAATGCCAGTGAAAAAAGAAACGCCAACATTGAAAATATGGTTCAGGTTTTCCGTGATGCCCAAAAGCGTATACGAGACGAAGCCGCTTTAGATGCTGCTGGCGATAAAGCTATCCTTAAAGCACAAGCTAAGGCTGAGAAAGCCTTGTTCGATGAGAACGCTGCTTACGAAAAGAGGGTGGCTAGGGAAGTTGCTGCCGCAAAGAAGCGGGAAGCCGACTTAGATGCTGCTGGTGATAAAGCTATACTTGAAGCGCAAGCTAGGGCTGAGAAAGAACTATTTGAGCAAAACGCTAAGTATGCAAGGGAACAAGCCGCTGCCGCTAAAGCCACTTCTGAGGAAATAGCTCAGGGTTACCAAAACAGCATAGGTCTTTCACAAACACTGAACAATGAAATTAACTCTTACGTAGAGTCCGCAGCCGAAGGTTTCAAGCAATCAGAAGCGCTTAAAGAAGAGCTTGGTGAAGCTGCTTTTGAGGCACTGAGGTTGGCTGGGGTTGATATTGCCTCTGGAATATCCGCTGCCCATGCTGCTGCTGCTGCTATGGCTGCTGAACTAAATATATCTTTAGCTGCGGCTATGGGGATCAGGGCGATGGCTGCTGACGAAGACGCTGTTATGTCTCAACCTGTAGTCCAAGGTAAAGCTACAGACCGTTACGGTGTCAAAGACCTTAAAAGGTTTGGTTACACAGAAGAATACTTGAAGTCCATTGGTAAGATTAAAACTAAGTCTGGCGGTGGTGGCGGTGGTAAAACCGTAGTTGACATCAACGAAATCATCGAAGCCCGTAAGAAGCAAGCGGAACAAGAACGTGTCCTCATTGGCCTCAGTGGCGAACAAGAGGCGGCACAAAGGACTTACTACGACCTGCTTAAGCAGAACGAGAAGGCTGACATAAAACTTACAGACACGGAGCTTAAAGGTGCAGCAGCCGCTATTGCTGCGTATGAAGAGCAAAACCGTGTCCTTGAGGAAGCTGTGCAAATACAAGACGACATTGCCAGTTCTATCGCCAACAACTTTGGTGATGCCTTCATGTCGATTGTAGATGGAACTAAGACTGCTAAAGAAGCCTTTAAAGATATGGCGAGAGCTATCATAAAAGACCTATTCAGGATACTTGTTGTCGAGCAAATGGTAAAGAGTATAAAGGGGTTTTTGGGTGGAGGATTCTCCCTAGGTACTACCCAAGCTAACGGTGGTGCATGGCAGGGTGGCTCTCAGATACAAGCCTATGCTAATGGTGGTGTCGTTGGTGGACCTACATACTTCCCTATGGCTGGCGGTAAGACTGGCCTCATGGGTGAAGCTGGACCTGAAGCTATCATGCCACTAAAGCGTGGTGCTAACGGTAAGCTAGGCGTTCAAGCTGAAGGCGGCAGCGGCGGTGTTACTGTCGTTCAGAACAATACATTCGGCAGTGGAGTAACACGCGCTGAAGTTAACGCCATGCTACCTAAGATGGTTGAGGCGACAAAAGCCGCTGTTGCAGATGCAAAACTGCGTGGCGGGTCATATGGTGGAGCATTTGCATAATGGCTATTAGTTACCCCTTAGCTTTACCTACTCACACAGGTATAGCTGAAATCGAACTTAGGACTTCCAATGCTGTCGCGTATAGCCAAAGTCCCTTCACCTTTGCAGGTCAAGCCCATGCTTATTCGGGTCAGATGTGGCAAGCGGATGTAACTTTACCCCCTATGCACCGACCTGATGCTGAGAAGTGGGTAGCTTGGCTTGTTTCCCTTCGTGGTCAACTTGGAGACTTTTATCTTGGTGATCCTTTAGGGGCTACACCTCGTGGTTTAGCTAACACCTTTACA
>Ga0209308_10002706_pt1 | contig 15103 bp, 17 predicted proteins | sample COGITO_mtgs_1204_3_FD_184806 | JGI IMG/M metagenome (GOLD analysis project Ga0209308, IMG submission 184806) | Pelagic marine microbial communities from North Sea - COGITO_mtgs_120405 (SPAdes) (version 2) | ecosystem: Environmental > Aquatic > Marine > Epipelagic ...
TATGAAATAATCTCTCTTCGGAAAGGTTAGTATTCTGTATAGGATACACCCAGCAATTCTCAAACTATTATGAAATAATCTCTCTTCGGAAAGGTTAGTATTCTGTATAGGATACACCCAGCAATTCCCAAACAATTATGAAATAATCTCTCTTCGGAAAGGTTAGTATTCTGTATAGGATACACCCAGCAATTCTCAAACTATTATGAAATAATCTCTCTTCGGAAAGGTTAGTATTCTGTATAGGATACACCCAGCAATTCCCAAACAATTATGAAATAATCTCTCTTCGGAAAGGTTAGTATTCTGTATAGGATACATCCAGCAATTCCCAAACAATTATGAAATAATCTCTCTTCGGAAAGGTTAGTATTCTGTATAGGATACACCCAGCAATTCTCAAACAAAGATTATATATAATTTGTATGTTATGTTATTTTTTTATTATATTTTATATTCAAACATAATTTGAACTGTTATGATGGCTATAAAATAGAGAAACAAAAACAATTAATCATATAGCGAAATATTAACAAATTCTATTGCTATAATATTCAATAAGTTTTAATTTATAATATTTATATACAATATCGTTAAGTCTTTTCCTCACTTTTTCTTTACGCATTCTACGAATTCTAATAAATATACCAGGCATATTAGATATTTTGATATATTAATTATCATTTTTTTATTTAAAAGGATATATATATATATATATATATCTATAATGATTAATAAAAACTCCGAAATTTATGACGATGAGTTATCAATGATAAAATTATGGCATTCTATTAAAAGACGCTATATGATTAAACAAACAAAAATAAATTCATTGAATATATATAATAATCTACATGGAAAATCTTATCTAAACTTAAATATATATAATAATAAACAATTGAAACGTTGTAAATCTCTTAATATTAAAAGACCTTGTTTTGAGGAAGACTATACGATAGTTATTTAAAATTATATCTTTCGCGATTACGAAGATAAATAATTTTTTCAACTCTTTTATTTAAAATTTTGCTATAATCTTTTTGTAATATACTAGAATTATCATATTTGTGCTTTATAATTATTTTTTTATAAGAGTTTATCATTTTATCAGTAATTATGGGGCAACTCATACTCCTTTTTAATATTATTTTATCACAATAACATTTGCTAATCAACATAGCGATGATGAGGTTTTTGATTAGTTGCGTCAACATAATATAATATTCAATAGATAAATAATATGTCAATTTTTACATTAATAAGGACTCATTTTTCAATCTTCTATATTCCCCCAAGTTCATTGTACCCATTTTTAAATTACAATTTTTACAAACTGGCATCATGTTATCATACGTAGCTTTACCACCAAGAGCATGAGCTACTATATGTCCACATTCCATTTTATTGAAATAAAGTTCTTCATTGCATGTATAGCAAATGCCTTTATCGCATTGATTTGCTGTTACTTTTTTCCAGATTTGTATCTTTAATTCATTTGTAGGTTTAACTCTTTTTTTATTTTTATCAATATCTTGCAAAAAATCTTTACATATATCTTTGATTTTTTTATCATTAATCAAGGCATATATAGTCAAATCTAACCATTCAAAATTGCTAAATATAGAAAGATAACATGTTTGGCAATTTCTATTTAATGCCTTTTTTTTACAACTATTAAATTTATTATTATCTACTTGATTCATTTGACTATCTGATATAGTATGCATATAGTTATTGATTTCAATGATAACATTGAATACGTCCTTGATACTTTTATTAAATGGTGCTATTTTGTCTTTAATGTTTCTTACTTTGATATTATCCAATAAACATTTATAAGATATATTGGGGCATCTAGTATTTTCTCTATCCTCGTGGATATAAATGCGTGTAAATGTATTTAACAATAGTTGTGCCAAATCTCTATCAAATTCTACAATATTTCCAATGGGTTTTATTGGAGAATTTTTATTTATTTTATTAAAATATTCTTCAACTTCACTATAATCACTTACGTTATAAATTACAAGCGGCACATCTACATTACTAATATCATAACCCATGTCACCCAAATTAGAAAATGTAACTAATCTATGTTGTCCATCTAACAAATAGCCAGTTTTTTCTTCTTCTATATACGCAACTGTAAAACTTTGTAACATTGAAAATGTTTCATATTTTGTATATTCACTAATTTGGTCGTCCATCATATCTTTAATATGATTTTCGTCTAATAATCTTTGCAATTCAGGTGTTTTATATTTATTAATAATATTACTTATTTTTTCTAATATTGTAACTGCGCGTTTTACCATTATAGTTTTATTATTAATGTGTTATACTTTTAAATGTTTTAATAATATAGAATGTCAAATTCAAGGTCAAGTGGTAGGTCAAGTGGTAGGTCAAGTGGTAGGTCAAGTGGTAGGTCAAGTGGTAGTATAGTTATAACTAAACCCAACAAGCACCCAATTAATAAAAAAAATTTATTATTATGGCTTGATAATTGCGACACATCAATAAAATCAATTGCAAATGAGTTTATATTAAAAACCACATATATTTCATATGCCTTATTTATAAAATATTATAAAAAAGCTATTAACGAAATGCTTAGTATATTAAAAACAAACTCGTTACAGTTTTTTGTCAGTAGCGAAGATGAAAATAAATCTAGTTTCTGGATTATGCAAATAATTAGAAAATATGTAAATACTAAAAAATATAATATAACTGTTGTAACCAATATATCTGATATTAATAAGGATATTCCTGTTATTATACCGGATGATGCAAGTTATTCTGGTTCGCAAATATATAATCTTTTAGAATCATTCGAAAATAACAAATATGATATTTTCATTCTTATACCTTTTATATCCAATACTGCTATTGATATTATTAAAAGTGGTTTCAATGAATATAATATAGATGGATCTTTATACTTTTTAAATAATGCGAAATATATAATGAAACCTATTTACGAATTAATGAGTGAAGAAAAGATTCAAAAGCTATTTATATATTATACCACTAGCCCGAATGTTAGAGAATATCCTATATATTTTGATCATAAAGTAGCCGATAATTATTCGTCATTTCCCCTGATATATACTTATGGTATTATACCAAATAATCATAATAAAAATATAATACATACTTGTAAAAAAAATAGGATACCTATTAAAAAACATTATAGTGAACTTGAAAGAATTCCTTTATTGAAAAATTGTAATCGTGATATAGAATATAATATTGGTACACCACCATGTCCTTTACAACCGTATAAAAAATCATTTACCAGAATGTCAAATAGTTCCGTATCTAAACGTAAAAAAAAATCACCAAGTTCAATATAATTATGTGTATTTATTAATAGATATGAGTAAAATACCAAAGGAAGCTATTTGTATTAGAAATTCTAGCACATGGGCTCATGTAAAACCCAATCATAAATTTGACTCGGCAAAGTTTAATAAAGAAGAAGTTTTAAATGATTTACCTGTAATGTCTCCTAAAATACATGCTTTATTAAATAAAATTAAAGAACTAGATGCTGCTGATATGAGTAATGAAGGTAAATATTACAAACATGTTATATATAGTGATGTTTCAGGAGTAAATGGTGCTAAGATGGTTGCTTCAAGTATGATAGCAAAGGATTATCAATTGATATATAATATGGGTAAATTTGTAAAGGATTTACCAGTGTCTAATTATACATTCGGATTATTAACTACATCTACTGTATATAAAAAACCTTTAACTGTTGGATTAAAAAAAACTATGATGTCTAAATTGAATAAACGACCTGACAATATTGATGGTAAAAATATTAGATTTATAATATTAGATTCGGGATTTAAAGAAGGGATTGATGTATTCGATGTTAAATATATGCATATTTTAGAACCTTTAACAACAAAAGCAGAAAATACGCAAGTTATAGGTAGAGGTACTCGTTTTTGCGGTCAATCCGGCTTACCATTTAAACCTGATATTGGATGGCCTCTAAATATTTATAGATATAATATTAATTATAATGATAATATGACTGTTCATGAATTATATATTAAACATAGTAATCAAAATGTTAGTGCATTAAATTTTGCAGCTGATATAGAAGATATAATGGTTGCCGCATCTGTTGATATGCCCTTGACGGAAAATATTCATATGTTAAATACTAAAAACAATAGATTTTATGAATCCTTACTGCGATTAATAGATAATTCAAGTTCTAGTAAAAAAAAACCTGTTAAAAAAGATTTGATAAAGGTAATTAGCAATGTACGTGGAAAAATATTTACAAACGAAGAAAAAATAGATTGTAATCAAAAATGCAAAGGACCCTTTGAAGATTTAGAAAGCGCAAATGCCATCTTACTATCAGCAGTTGTATTTGATATTGATAAAATTGAAGATAATTATAGAATTCAAAAGGGTAAAAAAATATTGGGTAAAAAACTAATGGCTAATAATGATATAGTGTCAAATAGTAAATTATTAAGTGCTTTACTAGAAAAATATCCAAAACCAATATTATGTAACTATTTGAATAAGCGTAAAAGTTATTGCGATGCTGTAAATAAAATTTGGTTAAAGCCATTATATATGTTCAAAATATTTGGGAAAAAAATTATAGAAAATCTAAAATATTATAAGCGTAAAAATTTAATAAATCAGAAAAATTATCTAGAAACAATTATGTTCGTTGAAAATTATATCGCCATGTCAAGTATAAATAAACCACAAATATTACCAGTACCACCTTTGGAAAAACTCAAACATCTAGATTTATATAATTATGTTGCTAAACATTTTACACAATTTAAATGGTCCACATTAGAAATTAAAAATAAATGTATCAAAGACGATAAAGATGAGGGCAAGGAAAGTACCGGATATGAAATCGTTAATTTTTCCAATACACAATCCTTTGTACAAAATTTCTTAACTCCCGAATCACCATACAAAGGTATGTTCTTATATCATAGCGTCGGTTCTGGTAAAACATGTACTGCGATAGCATCTGCGACTAAAAGTTTTGATGAAAATAATTATACCATTTTATGGGTTACTCGCCATACATTAAAGGAAGATATTTGGAAGAATATGTTTGAAAAAATATGTAATATGAGAATACGTGAATATATCAAAAATGGCAATACATTGCCAAAAAAGAAGTCTGACCGAATGGCTTTATTGGGAAAAAATTGGTTACAACCAATTTCTTATAAACAATTTACTAATTTAATCAAAGGTAAAAACAAGTTTTATCAACAAATGGTAGCGCGCAATGGTAAAGAAGACCCTTTTAGAAAAACTTTAATAATTATTGATGAAATACACAAGGTATATAGCGATACCTTATCGCGTTTAGAAAAACCTGACCCAAAAGTTTTGCAAGATATGGTGCAAAATTCATACACAACTTCCAGTAAGGATTCTCTTAAATTATTACTAATGTCCGCTACACCAATCACAGAAGACCCAATGAGTTCTGTCAAAATTCTCAATCTATTATTGGAAGGAGATGATAGATTTTCTGAGGATTTTGAAGAGTTTAAAACGCTATATTGTAATGACAATGGGTTATTTAGCGATCAGGGTTCATTACGATTTATGGATAAAGTTTCGGGACTAATCAGTTATATTGACAGAAGTAATGATCGCAGTCAATTTGCATATCCTATTATTAACGATATCATATTAAATGTAAACTCCGATATATCTCCTAATCAAAGATTAGTGGAAATTGAACAACGAATTGAAGTGCTAGAACAAAATAAATTAAATACTGATAAACAGTTCAATAAACAACAGATTAAAGATATCTCCAAAGAATTAAAGGAACTTATCAAAGAGAAGAAGAGGCTTGATAAGATTAATACCGACCCCAAAACAGTTATAGACTATATTAATAAATGTTTTAGTAAGAAAAAATAGGTTTATATTTAGGTGCGTTATTATTTATATAACAATTTTACAAATTGTTAATAGGTAATGATATTGTTATATACTTTAATAGTTTCAGTTGCATTATTTGCTGTATATTATTATATTAATAAAAATAATGAAGATAAAAATGAAGACATTAATGAGACTCAAAGTTTTTTTACATTAAATAACTTTATTATATTTTGTATGATATATGTTTTTATATTTTCGCTATTATATTTAGCATTTGATGATGGTTCTTCGCTTGCTTCGTTAGGTATATTGACAGACGACGGTTACAGTAAGCCCAATAAACTAACGAAATCAAATATCGTTGATCCTTCTATATTAAAACATAATAGCGACCCTATGAAATCCGGTTTTGAGCCTTATAACAGTAATAGTTCAGATAATTCTGTATCTTCGTCCGAGACATCTACTTCGGGCGATAGCTCCGATTCCGATTAAAAAGGAGTAAAACGAGTACATAATTTTATTTTTCTATGATTTTTATAAACTTTTTGAAATTGTAAAGATTTTATAGATTATGTACTCGTTTTACTCCTTTTTAAATATTTAGATATATAAGAAAATATGAATCAATATACATGGATAGTTTATGTAGGTGGATTATTCTCATTTATTGCATCAATGGGTATTGGTGCAAACGATGTTGCTAATTCTTTTGCTACATCTGTTGGAGCTAAATCCCTCACTATTAAACAAGCTGTTATTTTAGCTTGCATTTTTGAAACTAGTGGTGCAATTTTAATGGGTTCTCATGTATCTGAAACTATTAGAAAAGGTATAGCTGATTATGAATGTTTTCAAGATGACCCATATACATTAATGTATGGTTGTATGTGGGTCTGTTTCTCTGTTGCTTCATGGCTTTTCACAGCTTCTTATTTAGAAATGCCAGTATCAACTACGCATTCTTGTATCGGCGGCATGATTGGTATGACCATCGCAATTAAAGGCTCCAATTGTGTGATTTGGTATAAAGCACTTGATACATTCCCATATATAGGAGGCGTATTTGGTATGGTATTATCATGGTTTATATCGCCAGTATTATCAGGACTTATATCTTCTAGTTTATATGGAATAATTAGAGTAACTATATTAAGAAAAAAATACGAAGATAAATATATATATTATGGATTTCCATTGCTGGTTGGTATAACTATGTTGCTCAATTCATTCTTTATATTTTATAAAGGCGCCAAAGGTATTGGTTTAGATGATACCCCATTGGGTACAGTTATTGGTATATCCTTTGGTATCGGGATATTATCGGGTTTACTTACAATACCAGCATTACCAAAAATATATAATTATATCAATACTAAGCCGAGTATCACCGAAATACAAGTTGTTGATTTAGAAATTGAAAGAGAAAATCCTAAAACATTATATGACAAAATTGTAAATATCAATATAAATGATTTTGATAAGGTTGATGCTAAGGATGCCAGTATTATTAATGCTTTGAATGATAATGCCGAGGTTTTTGATCCCCGTACAGAAGAGTTTTTCAAATATTTACAGGTTTTCTCCGCATCATGTTCGGCGTTTAGTCACGGTGCGAATGATGTTGCGAATGCGATGGGACCATTTGCGGCTATACTAACAATATACTGGGAAGGTGATGTAAGGAAAAACTCAGTTATGGATAAAAATGCTTACTGGGTATTGAGTTTAGGTGGCGTTGGCATATCTCTTGGTTTATTATTATATGGATATAGAATTATTCGCGCCATTGGTATGAAATTATGTAAAATAACACCAGCTCGCGGAACAGTTATTGAATTAAGTGCTGCTCTTGTAACAATTTTTGGTAGTAGATTAAAAATACCTCTTTCTACCACTCATTGTCAAATCGGTGCTATTTGTGGTGTCGGTTTATTAGAAAGTTCTTGGAATGATAATGTATCTGGTATCAATAAAAAAATTATATATAAAACATTGTTTGGGTGGATAGCAACATGTATCTTTGTAGGTATAGTAACGGGTATATTGACGGCACAAGGGATTTATTCACCAACATTATAGATTATCACTTGGAAAATTGCATAGAATTATTAAGGAATTTAGTAAAGTCTTCGGTTGCCTTACTTACATTTGTAGTATTTCTAAGATTAAGATTAATATTTACATTACTATTAGTCATTTTATAATTGTTTTTACGTTCTCTGCGAATTTTAATCGCATCTCCGCGTGATACATAACTCTTACAATATTTATTATAACAATTATCTTTATTAAATAGTTTTTTAATAATCGGAAAGGTATTACAATCAAATGCATTTACACTATTAATGATAAACATGACAATGATATAGATTTTGATTAGAATGTGGTTCATTTTTTGTATAATTTTACTTAAATATTACACTAATCAATTTTTAAAAAAAGAGTACATAATTTTATTTTTTTAATGATTTTATAAACTTTTAGATTTTCAAGAGATTTTATAGATTATGTACTCTCTTTTAATAGCTTATTCCCAAAATGCTTATTTAATATATAAAAGTTAATATTATCCTTATCGTTTTTAAATACTATTCTTAAAAATTCATTCATCTTTTCGTATCTATTTAGCTTTCTCTCGTATTTTATAATTTCCTTTTCAATATTATTAGCTATATCATTTAATATATTAATTATTATTTCGGTAGGTAAAGTATTCATTATATACTAATAAAATTTATTTTGTTATATAATGAAAATTGATAATGACATATAATTTATTTGAAAATGTTGAGTTATCTAGATAAATTAACTGATGATAATTTTGTATTTATATTAGATTATATTACAGATAGTATTGAAAATAAAATAGAATTACTTAATAAAAAAATGAGAAAGCTAAAAGTTAAACTAAATCCATTGAGTATTACTAATTATGAATATTGTAAACTAAAATTTATTTGCATAGATTACGATAACGTTAATTATTGTTTGAATAATTATTTGTTTAATACTTTGATGTCCTATCCTAAAATCATATTTATTTATATTTATCAAAACGAAAACATTATATTCATTAGCAAGGAACTTAAAAATCCAACATATTTAGATATACTTATAGAAGCCAATAAAGCTGTTGTTATTACCGAGGATTATGATAATAAATTCTTAGAGGATTTGCGTGAAGTAATAAATAAAAAATCTATTAGATATGAAAATATAAAGTTCAAAAAAAATGTAAAATATTACGAATTTGTATTGAGTTGTTGAAACGTAAAAAATACCCGAATGACCCGTTACTAAGGTAATACATGCTATCAGCGATTCCACCTTTCGGTTTCTTGGCAGATTGCCTTCTGTATGAACATGCACTATTGTTCCGTTTTGCTCTGATATGAAAAGTGTTTGCAAAATATGATAAAATTCAAACCCATAGTCAGATAACCATTGAATAACTTTACAGTTTATTAGTTTAAATCTAAATAATCAAATTTTTTTATAATTAGAACCTTTTAATGATTGTTTAATATTGCGCAGTATGTAAGATACATCTTTGTGGGCTTTTTGCGAATCTCTGTTAAAATTATATTTTGTATTTATATTTGGAATATATGGCGCCATCCCACCAGCACCTGCACAATGTGCCCCTGAACAAGCGTGTGTATTCTCGTATTTTCTCATAATAATTACTATGATTATGTCGTTATCATTTTTTTATAAAAAACAGCTAAATGTATATGAACTATTAAGCTATTGAAAAGAGTACATAATCTATAAAATCTATTGAAATTCAAAAAGTTTATAAAAATCATAGAAAAATAAGATTATGTACTCAAAATAAATGTCCAATTAATGGAAAAAAATGATAAGAGAAGTTAATAACCGATATAAAACCACCCTTTGGTAAATTGCTATTCCGCATGAACTCATTCAAGAATATGGTTCCCCACTCAATCAATTATCTTCCTATTTACGATACAGTTAATGATAACACATTTAAACGCGATATTTATAAAATAGCAAAAGAAATCGCTATAATGAGAGTTCTTAACATAGAAAAAAATTAGATAATTTTATACAAAACCATCTTTGATTAGCTTTAAAACCTTTATTTTATCTTTATAAGTGATTTTTGCTAAAACAATCTTATCAATCACATTAGATATCTTGCATGCTTTTTTAATATTTTCTTTTTTACATAATATATCTGTGAGTTTTTTAACTAATTTTAAATCCTCTTTATGTAATTTTAAACATTTATCAAAACTGCATTTAGCTAATTCAATATATCTAGTATTTGTCGTCAGTTCTTTTAAAATGCTTTTTCTTTCCTTTTCATATTTTTTCTTTTCAACTGTTTTTAGATATTCTTTGCGTATTTTTTTCATTGTTCTAAGAACCTTCTTAAATTCTCTTTTGTGAGAGAGAACGGTTTTAATATTATTTTTAATGTCATTTCTTAAATTTTCTAAATATGTTTTAACATCCTTATTCTTATTATAACTTTTGTATGTAACATCTTTCTTTTTATTAAATGACTTAAATGATTTTGTCGATTCTTCTTTCTTAGATAGTTTTGCGATTTTAGCCATAACAATATCCCCATATTTATTTTGCTTATTAGTTTCTTTTTTACAGTTTTCTCTATTACACTCTATTAATTTCATCGAATGCACAAGCATTTCTTTAAAAAGTTTGCTATATTTTTGTAATTTCTTAAATTTATCCATTGCTTTCTAATATATGTTTCACATAATTAAAGAAAACGAAAAAAATAGTATCTAATAACTTCCTTGTCTATTGGAATGTCTGGCCGAACGTTTTGTTGAACGTTTTACGGAAGTTTTACGAGGGCGTCCTCTCTTTTTGGGGCTTTTTGCAACCTTAGTTTTAATACATCTGCCAGTGGCAGGATTTCTATGTTGATTAGATTTGCATGGTTTAGGAGATTTCTTGGCAGCAGCTCTTTTAGTTGGTTTCCATTTGCCAGCGGCAATCATAGCCTTTTCAAAGTTTTTAACTTGGCAGTATCTACCTTTATGTCTCATATAAATTTTTGAAGAAGCCCTGCCATTGTTTTTTCTATAAATAGATGTTACTTTACCGCATACAGATTTCTTACCCATTGGTTCATACACTTTTTTAACAGCACCGCCTAAAATATTTAGCTCTTGTTGCCCTAGATCAGCCATTCTTTATATTAGTTCTATTATAAAGCAATATAATATTTTTATGAATGTCGGGGTTTAATATGTTCTATTTTTATTAAAAATTGATGTATTTGGTTATAGATTATTATTATACGCCAACCCGGTTGTATAAGCTTGATAGAACAAGCTTACCGCAGTTTAAACGCACGAACTCTCAACAAGTCTTCCGAGTTTACACAAAGAGACTAATTGAAAAGATGACCACGATGAACGCTCGCAACTTCTTGAAGTGGACCTCGGTTGCCATCCAGATGGAAAATCCTGAGTACAGCAAGAGTGATAGTATGAAATTGGCTATCGGGGAGCTCAAAAAAGAAAAACTAATGAGGAACTATATCAGGATGGTATCTACGCATATCCAAAAAGAGAACCCAGGTATCACCAAGACCACCTCTATCAAGCAGGCTATGGCCGAATGGAAAGCTATGTAAAGTGAATATTGTGGTTTGTATCGCCTTATCAAAATACAGATGAAAGTGGCAAAAGAAAAGCAAAAAGTAATAATCTATGGTCTGAATTTATAAAGGTTTCATTTAATATTTTTTTGAAAGACAAGGGTTATTTACTTTTTTTAACACCTTATTCATGGATGACAGCAGGCTTTGGGGATAAAGATTGATAAATATACTCATGTTAAAAAAGATGAGTTCCCAAAATATCTTAAAATATTAGACGGACAGCATAGATGGAAAGTGTTGTGCGAAATGATTACTGGTGGTGAAATTGATGAAAATAAAGAAATCTACGCTATGTGTTATTGCATTGATTATTGTGAAGGGAAAAATAGAAATATTGCAACAGAATTATTTAAGAAAATTAATAACAATACTCCATTATGTATTGATGATATTCCAGATACTCGTGTTCAAGAAATTATTGATAGAATTATCGCAGATGAAGTATTAAATCCCAAAAAAGAAGGCATTAAAGAAGGGAATGCTAATATGAAAGCTCATGAACCTGCTATTCATAAAAAAGAGTTATTTAATATATTAAATACACATGCTAAAAATTTCAGCCATCTAAGTATTGATGAAGTAATCGTTAACATTAGATTAATCAGAAATAAGATAATGATGGCGGGTTATGAAAAAATATATAATAGATGTGAAAAACATGCAAACTATTTTGAAAAAGCCAAAAGTACTGATTTCTGGCTTGGATTAAAATCATCTAAACCAAAAAAACAGACACGTGGATATAGTCCCGAGCATTGGGTACTTTACATAAATAATCCACAAGAGTTCGGTAAATAAACTCATTTAAAATAATTACAATTTACTTCACAATGCTTTTTTTCAATTATAATATATCATTGATTCATTTTTAAAAAGTTTAAAAGGCCCTTTTTCATTATTTTTTTGATATTTAAGATGTAACCATTATTATCATTGTGATATTATAATATGCTTATAAAATAGCTAAAAATAAAAATTCAAAAAAATTCTAAAAGTATTTGACAAAAAAAATAACGCCGATGCGTCGCTCGTCGTTTTCAAAAAACTTGGTGTGATTTCAAAATATTTAAAGATAATTTCTTGATTATATATAATAAGGATGGAAAACGACGCGCGAAAAAGGCACAAATGTGACCTATGTAATTACTCAACAAATCGTAAATATGACTTAAAAAGACATCAAAATGCTATACATAACTTACGCGTGCCCGCGAAATCAGAAAAAAATTTGCCCGAACCAAATGTACATCCAAAAAAACCAAATGTACATCCAAAAAAAACAAATGTACATCCAAAAAAACCAAATGTACATCCTGAAAATATGTGTAAAAAATGTAATAAGGTTTATAAAATCAAAAAAAAATTAATAGAACATGAAGAAAAATGTAAAGGAGTTGACGAGTTAACATGTCCTAGATGTATGATAAGTTTTAGTTCGAGGCAAGCAAAAGCTAATCATATAAAAAGAAATACTTGTAAACCCAGGAGTATAATACATGCGAGAGTTCCAAATCCTCAGAATATAGAACCAGCAAATAATATAGATACACAAATAAATAATATAGATATAGATAATCAAACAAACAATATAGATAATCAAACAAATATACAAAATCAGCATATTAATATTTATGTTAACAATTATGGAAAAGAAAGAACCGATTATTTAGATTATGATAAAATGCTAGCAATCTTCAAAAAGGTTTATAATATTCCAACATTACTCACAAAAGAAATTCACTTTAACGAAGAGTTTCCAGAAAATAATAATATTAAATATCATGATACCAAAAATTGTTTAATTAAAGAAGATGATGAATTTATTTATAAGAATCTTAATGTGTTAATTAAGGAACTAATCAAAAATAAAGGACGTATAATGCAAAACTTTGCAAAACAAAACAAAGACGAAATATGTATCGATATGGATTTAAAAATATATGAACAAATAATTCAACAACTAATATCTCTGGTATTACTTACGGAACCCCAAGAACATTATAAAGAACAAATAGAGAATATCAGAGATTTAATAAACAATAGCAGAATGAAAATGGAGGAAATGGAAGAAGAAATGAGTACATAATCTATAAAAAAGTATAAATTATAAAAAGTTTATAAAATCATTAGAAAAATAAAATTATGTACTCTCTTTTTACTTATCTTATATTAAATCATAATACAATTTCATAATTGCTCCCAATTGTCTAATAAGAATATCTAAATTAACTGTATCTAAACAATTATTATACTTTTCACATTCCATATTAGCAAGTTTATCTTTACCTCCGTTTGGCAAATTTCCTCTGTCATATCTTGAAAAGCAACTATTAAACTGGTTATTATAAAACGCTTTATATTCAAAGATACAATCATAATATTGAATAATCAATACATCAATATTCTCATATGTCGTGACACAGAATTTATTATAATATGTTGTAATTTCATTGGTATATATATCAATTTCACTATAATCACATTTTAGTACATTACACAATAGCTTGCTTCTCTTTTCATATAAATCATTAGTACGCTTAATTTGTTTATATTTTTCCTTTAAATATCGTATTTCTTCATCTAAATAATTAATACTATTAAAATTTGTAATAAAGAATTGAATATAATCATCAATAGATATATAATCACATTCGCTAACAAAGTGACCGGTGCTTCCACATTTATAACATTCATTGTTAGAAGTTCTCAATTCATTTTTAAGAAACTTAATAGTTTCTCCATTTAATTCTTCTTGATTATATGAACCACCTCTTACATTATCAATACCATATATAGCCATATATTCTTTAACATACCTATCTTCTTCAAATGGAGAACTATTTTCTATTTGTTTAATTACAGACAAAGGTTTATATTTTTTAGTCCAGAAGGAACCAATCCCTTCTAAATGTTCTTGGTATCTTTCTTTAACAGTTCTATTTGTTTTTCCAATATAAAATTTATTATCATTTAGCTTTAAGATGTAAATAGTAGTTGTCATTGTTATAATTAATTAATCATATAAGATAATCATTTTTTATATGTATTTGATGGGATAAATATGTTCAGCTAATAATAAAAAGTGATAACATTTCTTTTAACAAATCATCTTAAAAGAAAGGGTATGGTGTAGCATATCTGTATATGGAAAGACATTGATACCGAATTTGAAGATTTAAATTAAAAGAAATAGCAGAGCTAACCTGCGCAAGATTAAAGTATCAAATACTTTCTATATATTAGAGTAAAAAGGAGCAATAGTGCATGTTCATACAGAAGGCAATCTGCCAAGAAACCGAAAGGTGGAATCGCTGATAGCATGTATTACCTTAGTAACGGGCTACTAAATATTTTTTCACTTTTTTTTGACAAAAAAATATATCAATATAATATAAATGAATTATTATTTGGATAAGACAGTGAGTATTAATGGAACATGTGTAGTAAACGGGTCAGTAATTAATATTAAATCAGAAAAAACATTTAATACTTATACGGATTTAATTGAATTAACATCATTAG
>Ga0209308_10002715_pt1 | contig 15060 bp, 23 predicted proteins | sample COGITO_mtgs_1204_3_FD_184806 | JGI IMG/M metagenome (GOLD analysis project Ga0209308, IMG submission 184806) | Pelagic marine microbial communities from North Sea - COGITO_mtgs_120405 (SPAdes) (version 2) | ecosystem: Environmental > Aquatic > Marine > Epipelagic ...
GAATCTCAACTGTGTATTTATTTTTTGACTCGTTGGGTGCAGGTGTTAAAACAACTACCCGACACAACTTTGTTGTAACCAACAAATTGTAGGGATAAACTACGGGTTTGCATAGTAAAGAATACATTTATATATCCGAATAAAATGTTTTCCACCCTTTCAACATGATGTCACTTTCTTCACACCATGGATATACATCTTCGCCAACAAAATTTATCGCCCGAATACCGTTATCTAAACACTCGTCGCAAATTGCTTTGTTGTCATCGATAATCATACCCAGGTTTAGAGCTCTGCATATATCAACCTTTTTCACTTCATGGGGTGTATAACTATTTGTAAGTATCACATCGTTAAAGATTCCTGGAAAATAGGTTTCTATCCAATTTTCTGTGTATTCTCTAGCCACATCTTGACGCCCAGTGACAACATACATTTTTTGACTTCTTTGACGAAGCCATTTCATGGCGTTTTGTGATCCTGATATTGGTTTGAGATTACGAAAGGCTTGGGAGTTGTAAAACTCTTTGACAAACTCCTGAGATTCCTCTTCAGTTATATCGAAAATTTCGCGGTACACGTAGTTGTATTTGAGTTTCTTTGGTTTTCCAAGTCTTCTAGAGCGAGCCATTGGATATAGAAAATTGACTAAAACTTCATCGACATCAATTGCGATACGAGCCATTTATGTATTACAACATTATTCATAATCTCTAATTACCACACCAACGGGGAATCTCGGTACATCCAGGTCAGTTAGGTTTTGAAATCTAACAGTAAGCATTTTACCCATGTACTTCTTCCTATCCCTGTACTGTTCCTCTCTTTGTTTGATTGTACCTTCGGGTCTGACATTAAACTCTCGTCCATTGGTCAATTTACACACCCAAACGACGGCATCGGCATCCCTCCCATGCCCCGTCTTGGCCCCGACAATTTCGTATTCCTCGGTCTGAAATTTCTTGAACTTTAGGAGGTAGTTGCTCCTCTTGCCAACTTCGTAGGTGCTGGAAGCCTCCCGAATCATGATACCTTCGTACCCCTGATCAACAAAGCGATCGTGCCACTTTTCCACGTCAGACTTCTTCTTGAGGAGTTTGGTTTCGACGCTGACACAATCCATCCTCTCCTCGAATGTGAGTTCGGGACGTTCAAGATCGAAGTAATCGAAAATGTAGAAGTTCAACTTGGTGGGGTTTGTCTTGAACATACTTGTGATTTCCTCAAACGTCATGTCGGGTGCGTAGCACTCTCCATCTAAGAACTCCCCCTCCCTCAGTCCATCACTGAGGTGATCCAGACCCTTAACGGGTTTACCGGTTCTGGAAAAGCAGCCATCCTTGGAAACGAGGAGGCGAACCCCATCCAGTTTGGGTTGAACGTAGAAGGGGGTGGAGATGTACTTGTGGCGTTCCTCCCATTTGTTGGCCAACATAGGCATCACCTGGACACCCTTGATGTGCTCATTGTTCCACATGGTCTGAGCACGGGCACACGCCTTCTCATAGCCAGTCTTGACGTTGGTCCTAGAAAATGCAGCTTTATCAGTCCCGACCACACCAGTGCTTTTGATAATGTCTGCGGTTCCGTCTCCGAGGTCTTCGACCCGAATGTCAGTGAATCTCTCACGACCATTTTTGTCTTTTCTGATAAGTCGTTCCATTGTAGTCATATTTAATTTCTCAACTTTAATTAGATGTCTGAAATACCAGTTGTAAATTATGGTAGAATGGAACGACTTAGGCCTCCAGAATTCACATCTGTCCCTATGAATGTGAATACATTTTGTATCGTTTTTATAGTTTTATGTGTTTTGGGTCTCTATAAGCGTTCCGTCAACATTAGTCAACGCGATCGACAATCTTATATTTGAGACACTTACTGGGGGTGAGGTATAAATCCTTCCTCATTAGACGCTTAAACTTCTTTTCGGGGATGTCAGTCTTACTGAGATACATCTTTTTGATTCTCTTCATGAACTTTTCAGACGACTTGAGTTCATGTTTGAGTTCTTGGAAGTTACCCCAAAATTCCGTGGAAATCTGGTGAATGAGGATGTATGCATCCTTACCCATTCGTTTCTCGGAGCCACCAAGTAGGACAAATGTTGCCGCACTACAGCACGATCCCTGTGCGATGGTGATGACCTTCACACGGGAACTTTCCAAAACATTCATCATGTTGAAGCCTGAAAATATGTCACCACCTTCACTCATGATGTGGACGCGGATCTCTGGTTCGTATCCGATAAGTTCAGCCTTTTTTTTGAGAAGTTCTATTTCGAGTTTCTTGAAGTTCTCAACGAAATCCATAGCATTATCTCGGTCAATAGTCCCATAAAAGAGAATCTCGTTTCCCACAACCCTCACACATTCTTCGGCTTCAGTATCAGTTTCATCCTCATTCGTATGCATTCTTCAATAACTTCTTTATTCTTGTTACGTCTTTTGATTTTAAGCTATTTCCAACAGCGAGATGATTAATAACATCGAAGTCTTGTGGGGTGATATTATAGGATAGTAGGGGTTCTATGATCCCATTTTCCGCATATTTCTTCAATAGACATAATTCTTCAACTCCTAAACCACTCACACTTTTTTTTGAAATCTGGGTAGCCTTATGTTTTCTCATTTTATAGTTTCCAAGTTTTGTCCAACAACTCCCGGGTCTAATACAATTTTTATTAAGCGGCTTACCTAAACATTTTTTGGGAAACGTCAAAGCATGCATAACAAAGTATGGCATTAGATTCCAATCACCATTTTTATAAATATAGCTGTCCACTATATCAGCATTCGAAAAAGAACACGAAGCCTCTACCACATCAACACCTAAAGAATCCAGATAATTCTCTTGGAAAATATCCCAAATATGTCCATGTTCAGTTATACTGTCGCGTATTTCAATTGGATTGGGATCGGATAATACTTCAGCTATAAATTCCTTGGGTGTTTGGAATATATCCATTTCATCGTAGCCATCTATATATGTAAAAAAATTTCGAATATTTCCATTACATCTATGAGCTGCGGTGATCGCTCGTGCATCGCGGGCGGTGACTCTGTCACAGAGTTTTAATAATACTTCTGGTTTATGTTTTGGTACAAAAATAGTTTCAAAATTTGGATACATACACATGTTTGTCGATACAACTATCAGAGATCCGTGGGTCAGTGGAGTTCCATCGGAAACTTGCTGAACAATTGGTTTGAAAACCGCATCATAATCTTCTATGTAAACATGTTTGGATGAAGACTTTATAAATGATAGAAAGTAAGATTTACTTTTCAAATGTTCAGCGTGTAGTTCCACATGCACTGTGTCTTGTAAAGCTTCTCGTAAAATATACGATTTACCAACTCCAGAAGATCCACATATAAAAATATTTTTACATTCTTTTATATACCTACGAACAAGTTCAATTTGTTTTGTATGAATTGATGTGAGAGTTTCATCTTTTTTTTGTGGTACTATTTTAATGAAGGAATCCATTGATGAACTTACTAATGAGGCAATAGATTTGGTGCTCCAGAATGACGCACTACATAAACGTATCGTAGAACCTTTAAAAAGAAAAATTTTACCATATGTTGCTTGTAGTGTTACTGTAAATGTAACGATGTTAATTATTCTTGTCTACCTTGCTCGACGTCTGTCTCTTCTTCAGGTTCCCCTTCAATAGATTCTTCCTCCTCTTCATCATCACCTAAAGAGGGTCCAAAGAACCCTTCGGGTGGTGGTTCATCTTTTTTTGAAAGGAACTTGCCTATTTTTTCAAGGGGTGTTCCCGCAGTCATAGCTTCAATTGGATCAATGGTTCTAGGGAGAGTTAAAAGTGGTATTGATCTAACATCTAGAATTTCTGGTTTAGTGAATACGTTGTCAAGTGGATATTCATCCTCGAAAAGTTTCAGCACAGATTTGGGAACGGAGGGTGATTGCTCTAACAAACGATCATATTCTGTCTTACATTCACCTACGAAATCTAAACCCTCTTTGCTACGCTCTCCTCTGTCTAGGGCTAACATAAGACGAATATTCCTAGAAAGCATACCGAAAGCTAATGCAGCCGTTCTATGATTTTCCATGAGTTCATTAATCTTAAGGAACTGTGATATTGTTGCGATAAGACCTGCAGTTAGATTTAAACCACCAATTATAGATGGAGCAAATGATTGAACGTTTTCGGGGAATGTACCTTGGGCAAAGTTCGCAGTCCCTGTTATTGTAGACAGTACAATAACCGGTAAAGTAAAACGTATGCTGGAACGTCTATAAATAAAAAAAGCGCGGTGGTGCATATACCTGTAACACGCGGATGCTTCACCCCATTGTTTGAGGATATTTTCGTGACCGTCTGTCCATGATAGACGCATCTCTTCACGAGAAATCTTTTTTTCTTCGGTCATTATATAATAGATGAATATAATTTTTTTGATTCATCTATTTTTTTTAATTTGTGTGTTGGTAATTCCATTTTCAAACGATAGAAAAAAGTTGGAATTTTATTCGATATTGATTCCTTTTATATTCTACCATTGGTCTATAAATGACGATACGTGTGCCCTCACCCAGGCTGAAATATATTTTACCGGGAAAGAAAAAGAAGAAACTTTTATGCATCGTGTAGTTAGTCCAATTTATAAGATGGAAGAAAATGACATAAATACCTTGACAAAGACTGTATTCTTTACTCTGTGGTCATTTGTTCAATATAGATTAGGTCATTTTGATGGAATTATTAAAGAAGTCAAAGATCTATCGAAAAAATGAACACCACTTTTAAACTTCTATCCACGGGAGAAACGAAATCGATCAAAAAAGTGAACACTTGTCTTAAAATTGTAATACAAAAGCATACAGTACGCGTCCGCTATATCATGCTTCCTCTCGTATGGAATCGTATCTAAATCTATATACTTTCCCATCTTCACAAGAACGCGCTCCTTCCGCTCCTCGTAGTTTAAATGACCCATCCCAAAGTGTGCGTGTATTGTCAAAGGTGAAATCAATAGAACCTTATCTTTGAACATATAGTGTAGCAAAATCTCGATATTCGTAAAGCCTTGGGGTGGTTGTCTCTCTATAAGGATTCTCTCAGCCTTGTCAAACACCTCTCTGTGGTCATCCACAAATAAAGGAACCAAGTCAACAAAGTCATTACTGTAAATGTATTTGTAGTCTTCCAAACTTACCTTTTTCATGTACTCAACTTCTATCACCGGTCCATTCCCACACTCAGCGAGGACGAGACCCATATTGTGGAATCCTATATCTATGGCCAGGACCTTCATAGCTTTAAGTCAAAGATTTTCTTTAATAATAGTATATGAAGAATAAGACAAAGATTCAGATACTATCAGTGTTGATAATTTTACTTATTTTTGGACTCATTCACGTAATACAAAATCCCCAAATTGTTAAAGTTCCAACCCCAGCCCCACCCCCACCAATGATCCGGGTCCCCCCTAGACAGACATTCGAACAAAGGCGTGAACCGGAGTTCAGGGGTCCCCCAATCAAGGAATACAAACCTGGACGCATGCAGCAGATGGGATTACTCACCGGACCAGGTGATGAGACCCTCCCCCTTTACGGCAAGGAGGTTCGTGGTCGCCGTGATAGGTACCACTACTACACGACCACGGGTGGTGAAAACCTGTACCCAGTCCCAGTGAGTCACAATGCTAGGGACTGTATGGATGACATTGGATGCCAGGAGCTCTATGGAAATGAATCAGTCTCAGTGACTGGTAAGACTGGTTCATTTGGGGTTAATATGTACAGAACTGACAACTTTTTCTAATCTATCGAGTCTCGGTTTTTCACGATTTATAAACACTAAGACTTCGATTGGGTCTCTCGACAACTCAACAGAACCATGTGTATTTAATGGGTGCACATATTGAACACGAATCAAATCTACTGTAACATGTTTCTGACCCGAAGCCTGACTATAGTGAACAGCCAACGCAGCCGCATCCTTCTTAGTTTCTTTTGGTAAGAAATCTCCATCATAAGAAACTACGACATGTGAACCTGGCCACCCCTTGACATGAAGCCACCAATTCGCCACATGACTCGACTCAGTGAGTTCATAATTCTCCTTGGCATTTGTACCAACTCTAATAGTAATTCCATCCAGGGATTCATATGTCTTCATATGTGAATATATTCTGTAATCTTTATATAAAATGCACGTCATCCTGAGACCCAGTCCCTCGGTCACCCACAGGTACAGAGTAACTTTGCCATGTAAAAGATCGATAGATTTTGGTAAAAATGGGGTTGACTACTATGTGGCTCGTGGTCCACGAGGCGCCGCGTGTATCGCCGATTCGAACGAGGGAACGTGATTAGAGTCTATATTAATTTCAAATTTAGGTTTAGGTAATCCATCTCTTTTAAAGAGTAATAGAATCACGATAAAAAATGTAAGGGGTCCCAGATTTGAAGCCTTGCGTGAGTTCTTGACTGTAAATTTTTCCCAGGAAGTGTTCGAAGGGATACACTTCTTGTTCCCGGCATCGATGCTAGCCATGCGTTCGCTTTCTGAACAACGTGGGTTTTTCCATTGAAGTTCCCCATCATCTGTTAATCTAAATTGATCCATAAGTTTTCGCATTCGTTCGCCCACCATTTTTCCATTATATATGTCATCAGCCACTTTTTCTATTAAATCTTCACCCTTTTCGTTTGTAAAGGCTACAACTTTACCATCCGTTTCTCTCATACGATAAAGACAATCTAGAGTTCCATCTAAAGTACATTTACCATCTTTCCATATGTCCGTACTAACTGACCCTGGTCCAGCGTTTATATTATATGCGATCCCGTGCCGAAAATCCGTGGGTGCTGGATCTGGAACATCGACGCTTCTAATATACCCCTCAGTTTTTTTCGGTTTATTTTTGTAAACCGATCCTTTCTCAGTTACCAAAATCACCAGTGTGTCGTCTTTTTCCTGAGCTTCTTTTATTGTAGACACATTATCTAAAACTTTAGTCAACTGGTCACGTACACTCACACGCCCACGTGCAGCTGCACCCACAGAAGCTGTGAGACTGGCAGAAATACAGCTCACACTGAGAAGTCCTACACCCGCGAACATTGACATCATGTTTTTTAATATATATCAACATAATAAAATGCACGTCATCCTGAGACCCAGTCCCTCGGTCACCCACAGGTACAGAGTAACTTTGCCATGTAAAAGATCGATAGATTTTGGTAAAAATGGGGTTGAATACTATGTGGATCACGGAAATCCCCGCATAATGAGGGCGCAACTTCTTAGGAAGGGGGCGATCCTACCCAAGGAGGTGCGAATTGAGAGGGATCCCTATGAAATTCACAGGGGTATGTTGAAAGTTAAGGAAAGTACTATGGAAGATTGGGATACCTACCTTTCTCAAGATTTTTGGGAGCGTTGGTTACTCATGTCATATCCAGATATGCATAAATCCAAGCTTTGGATGGCGACACAGGAGGGTGTACTCTTCATGCCCGTCCCAGAAGACTTTTGGTTCTGCTCTAGTTCCCGGTAGAACCAAAACCACCCTCACCTCGGAGGGTTTCCTGGAGGAGACCAATCTCCTCAACGGGTGGAGTCTCACACCTCTCTAAGATCAACTGTGCGATACGAGCACCCTTCTTCACTTCAAAATCGTTATCCCCCATATTGAAGATGATGACTGAAATTTCACCAGTATAATCAGGATCGATGACACCGGCGCCAATCTGAATACCATTTTTCATAGCCAGCCCCGATCGCGGAGCAACTCGGCCATAGACCCCCGGGGGGAGTGATACCGCGATGCCCGTGGAGACAACCCCTCTTTTGCCCTTTGCGATAACACCATCACAATTGCTATAGAGATCGTAGCCGACAGCGCCATCAGAGCCTCGAGTAGGTAGAATAGAATCATATCCAAGTTTTTTGACCCCGAGGGACATTATACATCCTTAAGGCGCTTATTCTTTAAGGCACGATAGGTCAACGCACATATTCCACAACTGAAAATATTGAAAAAGAGTTGACAGGTCATTACATGTATTCTCACATATAGGTTTTTATCATCATATAAGAACCATACAACTAAAGACATGAAACTTTCATACCAAACACGAAAGAATACATTTGTAAATAGATATATTTTCCGAATGGTTTGATTTCTTGGAAATATGTGTTTGAGTACCAACATAGATGTATCAATTTCAACTAACCCCAGATATGCTGTAAGATAGGCTTCTTCGGGGGCATACAAAGGTCTCACAGCGTAAATTAAAGCCATGATATGGTGTAGTATAATGAGTTTAGGAAACGAATGTATAATCCTGGGTTGTATGTAAATCCATACAAGTTCGTAGGACATATAAAATGTTAAGGCGTGGGTGAGAAACATTGGATACACCACGTAGCCTAAAAATATTTCTGAAACACATAGAGTTGAAAATGGTATCAGAAAACAAGCGGATGTAATATTGTGGACATCCATTCTATATAAGTTTTGAACATTTTTAAATATGGATTTTTCACATTTAAAAATGCACTCAAAGGGTTTCGAACCCCTGACCTCAAGCTTACTAAGCTTGCGCTCTACCACTGAGCTATGAGTGCGATATGCTGAGAGTGGGGTTCGAACCCACGCGACTTACGCCAGATGTTCTTAAGACACCCCCCTTAGACCACTCGGGCATCTCAGCTTTCCTCCCTCCCACTGATTAGTAATCTACCTAAATCTTTAAGCATTTCGGTGTGTATTCATACGACGTGTTTTTATCGAGTGTAGCCAAATCTTTCTCAACCTTCTTCTCGAGACCTGAGCACCCGTGTTTCTCTAGATGAAGACAGCGTGGACAAAAATTTCCACTACAGTGCTTACATTCTATGGGCACCCCACACTTCTTCTTACACAGTTGACAGGGCATATACTATAACTGGGATAAAGATTTTAAGTATCTTACAGATAGTATATGTTGACTCTTGCTATTGCGAAACCTACCCGTCTACCTATCACCAATCGTTCTATTCCCGAATATGAGAAACTCAAGACCAGTCTCAAGAACTCTACAGCTGCCTATGGTGCGGCTCTATCTACGTCATACTTTATTACACAGGGAGCGGATGTTGGGGTATCTGCAACCCTTGGTGCTGTAGCATCCTACACCTACATGAACCTCCTATCGGATCATGTGGACAATATAGAGAGGTCGACATTTCAGAAGCAGATGTTTGTGCCAGTGAGCACCGCTGCATTTGAAATGGCGTGGAATAATGCACCATTTGCGTTTGATTTTGATTATGGAGCTACATTCGTAGGATTTTTGGCCTACAAGTTTGCCCTAACTTCTGTTTTATACGAGGTAATCCGCGACATGATTATTAGAGACAGTGATGTTAAATATTAAAAATTTTATAGCTAATTACTTCATCTCCCCAAACTGCAGAAAGTTGTCGATCTTGCGTCCGATGCTCTTACCAATGCCAGCGACTTTGTTGGGACCCTTGACAAGTTCCTCACCGGAGGTCACATCAAAGTCGAGGTTCTTGATAGCTTGGGTAGCCTTCTTGTAGGCAGCCTTCTTGTGAACATCTGTCTCTCGGGCAGACACCTCCCCGAGGGCATCGAAGATGCACTCATTGGTCGTAGGAGGCTTCTTCTTGAGATCCTCGAGTCTTGAAATTATCCCAGTCTCGAGAAACTCATCAATCTTCTTGGCGATGCTCTTGCCGATGCCAGGGACCTTGGTCTCCCCCTTGGCGAGAGACTCACCATCCACGATGGTGTAGGGGATGTTGTCGACAGCCTCAGCCGCCTTCCAATACGCCTTGCTCTTGAAATCATCCTTCTCAAGGTCGGACAGTTTCCGCAGGGCATTGACGATCGCGGCGTTCCGGGAGATGTGGAAGTCGTCCTCGTCGTCGGACTCCTCGTCGGACTCCTCGTCCTCGTCGTCGGACTCCTCGTCCTCGGTGCTCACAACAGACTCCTCGTCAGACTCGTAGTCTTCATCCAACTCCTCCTCAAGGTCTTCGATCACCGCCTTTAGGCGGAAAATCTCAATCCTGTAGTCAGCGGCGTCATCATTGAGTTCGTGGACTTCCTCGCGGAGGAGCTTGTTCTCGTTCTCGAGCTTGGCAATGTAGGCGGAAATGGTAGTAGCGTTCATGGTGTTTGGAAAGTGAATGTTTTTACTTTGGAGTGGACCCACTTAGGTGTTCAAAATAAATATATCGTCTTTTATAAATGTTAACTGTACTTAGACCACCTACACCTCCACCCACCAAAAAGGTAAATCCAATCAAAAAGTTCATCATGAAAGTTTTCAAAATCAAGGAGATTGATTATGAAAAGTTCCGTAAGGAGGATAAATGGGCGATTAAAATCAAAGATGAACCACCTCGAGAGTAAAGTTTTTATCGAATTTACCTAGACGAATCTTTCCATCGTCTACGAGTTTCTTAATTTCCATCCCAGTCTCCAAGTGATCATTCAACTTATACTCCCCGGGGACATCCGGCATGAATGCCATCAACGTGACCATCTTCTGATTCATCGTGAGTTCTTTGTTTTGAAACAATTGCTTAACGTACGGTGGGAAGCTATCCACGTTCATTACATTATATGAGGATATTTTCTTTAAACACCTAAGTCGATTCGACATATTTGTAATTATACTACGATGACGCTTACACGTGAACAAGCCGAGATTGCTGCGACAGAGTGGTGCGGCCCTCATGACTCTCTTGTCAGACGATGGCTAGTCTCTGTGATACTGGACCCGAGGCAGCATCGAGACATTGGGAAGTTTTTGGCACCTATCGCGGAGATCGTTGTCTGTGATTGGCTTTCTGAACAGACGAGTGCTCAAATGCAGTGTGTCTCCGGTCAGGCGTATGATATTATCGAACCTGTTTCCAGAAGACGAATTCAGGTGAAGTTTCGAATGGGGGACTGGCATCTCGAGACGACTCGACGAAACTCTGTCGCCAATCAAGATACAAACGCAACTGGGCACGTTGCCTATCGCGCCGATGAATTTGATATCTTGGCGATTTTTGTCCCCGGACCCAATTTCGGTTTAACAGGTTGTAAAATACGTCTAATTCCACTTGACGCATTGATACATCCTCAGAGACCTACACAACTGGTTACACGAGTAAATGCAGCTGTACGTAGAACCTATGACAATGACGAGAAGGCACTCACAGTGCTTCGGGAGACTTTTCGTCAAACAATTCCTTACCATCAGGATTAATGTCGAAAAGAATATACTTTCGGTTCAGAGCTTTGCATGCCCGACCCAGCGTTCCAGAACCAGCAAATGGATCTAAACATAAATCATCTTCCCGACTGTAAAGAGATACTATTCGTTCAAGTAGTTTAACAGGTTTCTGTGTGGCGTATTTCATCTTTTCACCATTCTGAATCGACGATATATCATCCCATGTATCTCGAATGGGAACACCGTCCATTTCGTCAGCGAATCTCTTAATTCGCGGGATTCCACTACTATTGTATTCGAGGCGATGTTCTTTGTGTAAAGTTTCCATTCTTTCTTTTGAAAAATACCATTGTTTGTGATGTCCATTCCATTCATATCTTAAATTTGGTCTTGGATTAACTTCGGGTTGAGAATTGTGCGCGGCCGAGGTCGAATAGAATTTGTTGTTATGCGGACACAATTTAAGTTTTTTCATATATTCATCGTCGTATGGTTTATAGAGTGGGAAGAATTTCGATTTAGAAGTTTTACCGTATACGATGATAGTGTCATGATTCCTACCGAGTTGGTGTTTATTCTTCGCATTACCACCAGATGTCCATACAATCTCATTCTTGAAATTTTTTTCGCCGAAATACTTGTCACATATGTTTCGAATGTGTTGTGATATTCGCGGTTCTACATGAATGATTATATTCGCATCCTTTTTCATTACACGGTGACACTCCTTAATTCTTTCATCCATGAAAAGAGGGAAATCGACAAACTTATCTTGAAAGTAATAAAAATTACGCCCCGTGTTGTATGGAGGGTCCATATATATCATGTCTATAGATTCAGATTCCAGTTCTTTCAATAGCATAACATTATCACCTATCCGATACACCATATATTCTGTTATAGCGTTTTCTTTAAATCAATCTCGTAGCCTAACTCCTTCACCACAGGGTCATTTTTATAGTCTGTATTGTAGTAAATCTTCTTCACCCCACTACTCGTGAGTTCTTTGTTTTGAAACAATTGCTTAACGTACGGTGGGAAGCTATCCACGTTCATTACATTATATGAGGATATTTTCTTTAAACATTAAAATCTTCTAACTTTACTCTCTATCTCCTTCGCATACTCCCACTGCCCCGCCGCGCGGATGGCGTCCTTCGTTCTGAGTTGCATCTTTGATAGTGACTTCCCCCTTTTTAGGCTTAAAAGGGCGCGATGAACAGTTTCATTCCTAATCGAAATTTTTCTTTTTCCTATGGCAAGCGCCTTCTGATCATCCACGTCTAAAACTTTAACCTTTTTGCATCTCGTATTTTGAATTTCCTGCTTCGCCGCAAACAGGCTAGTTCGTAAAAACTTAGTACTTTTCGTGAGCTCTGCAATCTTGGAGTGAAGATCCGCATTCTCAGACCTCATGAAAGCAAGTGATGCCCGTTGCTTCTTCACCTTCGTATCAAATTCGAATGAGTTTTGATTTCGGAGATCTATATTCTCCTTCTGAAGGGCCACTATGGTCGCATCCCTTCTCTTAATTTTAACATCTCGTCTGACAACTTTCCTTTTGAACTTTGCTTCCAGACCAGTCGTGCCAGTGGATTCCTTCCGAACACGCGACGTAGATTTTTTCACCATTTTGTTTTTTTTGTATAACCTAATCAACTTAGGTTGATAATAAGTATACCATACCCCAACTCCTCCACCACAGGGTCATTTTTATAGTCTGTATTGTAGTAAATTTTCTTCACCCCACTACTCGCGAGAGCCTTGAAACAATTTAGGCATGGGTAATGGGTCACATAGGCTTCGGCACCATCGATGGAGACACCTCTCTTCGCCGCATCGGTGACCGCGTTGATCTCCGCGTGTATCGTGGCTTGTTCGTGGTTGTCCCTCACTATGGATTTGTGTTCGCAGCCACCCAGAAATCCATTATAGCCCATACTGATGAGGCGGTTGTTCTTCACTAAGACACACCCCACCTGGAGTCTCTCACATGGAGACCTGACGGACGCGAGCTGGGCAGTCTTCATGAAGTATTCTTCCCAACTTATACGGGGCCTTTCCTGCTTGGGTACAGACATGAAACGGAGGGGGAGGGGGCGGCGACTCTCCATTTAAACTTATATAAAGTCAAGACTTTAAGATTGTTAAATGGGATTATCAAAGCAGTCCCAGTGGCCTTCGAGATCTCAGTCTTTTATTGAAATTATCAAAAACACGAAACGATAGTAAGGTTTCGTCTTTTATGTTTAAAACACGTATTTCTTCATGTATTCGTTCTGCATGAACCATTGTATCTATCGTAGATTTTTGTTGGCTATATACCTAAGTAATATTATAGATCTAAGTAGCTTAAAGAATAGATCTAACATATAATAAATATGGCCACTACTGAAGGTTCATTTGATCTAAAGGTTTCTCAGATAAAATGCCAAACTCAACACGAAGTTGCTTCATCTACTGGGGGTGAATACATAAATGTACAACCCCCGTTTCAGCGAGAATATGAAGCATGGGATGATCGAATGAAGACAAGACTTATAGAGTCTATTTTGATAAACAGAAGAATGAACCCAATATGGCTTATTTTAAATCCAGTACCAGATGAACTAGGTAATACAGTTTATGACGTCTTGGATGGAATGCATAGAATTCGTACTGTGCTTGGGTTTATAGATAACGAATATAAACTCATTGGACGACATTTTTCAAATGAAGACATAGGACAGAAACACGATAATATATATTTTAGAGATATGGACGTTGATACTAAACAGATCGTAAGAAATTATAAGATGACATTTAATTATCTCGATTCTTCGTTTCATACAGATTCTACTAAGCGTAGAGACATGTACGAAATTTTAAACAAATCAACCAAAACTCTAAATGATTACGAGTTTGATAAAGTTAGTTATAATAAATTCTACGACATTCTTAAAAAATTCAAGGATGACTTCAAAATTTGGATGTATAGTAAAAAGGACGCCCGAGGTGCTATCGAAACGGAAATGATGGAATGTTTAGCATTATCAGAAAAAATCTCCTCGTCGTGGGCATCGGTAAATGAACTGCGAAAATTGTGGCAAGCTAAAAATTTGGGTGAGAGTGAAGAATCTGTGAGTGAATACCTAATGAAGGGGGGTGAGAAAGAAATAACTGAAAGGTTTAATCTCATGATAAAAGTTGGCAAACGATTGAGTGAGCGTAAAATGATACCAACAGATAGACGGGAATACAGGAGTAATGCACTATGTTTGAAATTTCTTGTTTCAAGAATACCGGTTCACATTAGTGACGTTTCACACCTTAATCGTCACATAATGGATATATTTTCAGACTTTAAACTGGAAGTTCTTGATGTTGATATTCAGAGTAAATTAGAAGCAAAATCACGAAATGCAGTATTTCAAAAGAATCTAATTATACTCATCGATGACATTATTTGTCGTCATGTTTCAAATGAACCTAGATGCTTTTCAAAAACGGATATATATCGTAAATTAGAAGAACAAGATGGAAAATGTGCGAAATGTGGGTGTGTTCCAAATCACCCGGAAGGTCATCATAAAGTTGAGTGGAGTAGAGGGGGTAAGACAGAATATGATAATTTGGAGACATTATGTGATTTATGCCATAAAGATGCAACCCGATATTATATTAAATCCTTATCCGCCGTGTAGTATGTCTTCCCCTTAACAACAAAACTATGAACCCTCGCGTACCCCCACGCTTGTGGAGAGGCTCCCGGACGATGCCCGGTTCTCCACGCAGCGAGTCCCCTATTGTAGATGGTCTTGAGGGTCTTTAGAGGTATCCCAGTGGCCTTCG
>Ga0209308_10002718_pt1 | contig 15055 bp, 18 predicted proteins | sample COGITO_mtgs_1204_3_FD_184806 | JGI IMG/M metagenome (GOLD analysis project Ga0209308, IMG submission 184806) | Pelagic marine microbial communities from North Sea - COGITO_mtgs_120405 (SPAdes) (version 2) | ecosystem: Environmental > Aquatic > Marine > Epipelagic ...
CTTACATGGGCCAATGGCACAACATTTGATATGGTTATACTTGAAAATGCAATGAAACAATTGGGCTTACCTATACCTTGGCAGTTTTGGAACGTAAGAGATGCAAGAACGGTATATAGTTTGTATCCTGACTTACCAAAACCACGTGCTAGTCATCATGCTCTTGAAGATTGCAGAAGACAAATAGATTTGTTACAACAAACAATAAAACATTTGAAGGTATCTGGACTGAAATGATAATAGGCATATGCGGACTGATAGGCAGTGGCAAAGGCACAGTTGGTGATATCCTTGTGGAGCAAGGATTTAAAAAAGTAAGTTTTGCTGACAAACTCAAAGACGGTGTTGCCACTATATTTGGTTGGGATAGAGCTATGCTTGAAGGCGATACTGATGAAAGCAGAACCTGGCGAGAACAACCTGATGAATTTTGGTCTAACGAAACAAAAATGGAAGTTACTCCTCGATTAGTTCTTCAGTTGTTTGGTACTGATTGTTTGCGTAATGGCTTCTATGACGGAGTCTGGGTAAGTTTACTTAAAAAACACATATTAGAAAATCCTGGCGACTATGTCGTTCCTGATGTGCGTTTTCGTAACGAACAAAACATGATACGTGAATTAGGTGGCAAAGTATGGCAAGTTAAAAGAGGTAAGGATCCAGAATGGTTTGCAAGAGCTATATTTGACAATAACAATCCAGAAACAAGCAATCTAATGAACGGCTTTTATATACACGAAAGTGAATACAAATGGATAGACGTGAACACACGATTTGATAGTATCCTACACAACGAAGGAACAATTGCAGAACTTAAAAATTTAGTCTTGCACGAGATCTCCGATCTTCCAAGGCAAGTCTAGCCTTACTATCTCAACACTACAGTTTAAACAGACACTACGTAGATTTGCAAGGTTTGCATTTTTTAAGTTTCCATCAACATGGTATACAATTATTTGTGCACCACTCTTTGCAATAAAACCACAACGATCACAAATTTTTTTCTTTTGATAACCTTCAAGTTGCCAACGTGGAACTTGTGCTTTCATCTTGCGATTTTTACGTGTGCAACTATCACATCTTGTACGATAGTGTACTATATTATTCTTGATATAGTTGATTGCTACAAAACGACGGTTACAAGCATTGCAAATGGGTCTACTCATACGGATATTTAGTTGCACAAACCTTTGCAAAGGGCAGTTGTAACCAGCTATTTTGGCAGATTCTTATAAATATCATTAAGAGATTACAAAGCATTCAAAAGGAAGCAAAACATGGCACTAACATCACCAGGCGTAGAAGTTACAATAATTGACGAAAGTAATTATCTTCCAGCCGCAACAAATTCAGTACCATTCATAATGATAGCGACTGCACAAAACAAAGTAAGTGGAACAGGAACTGGCGTAGCCGCAGGAACAACTGCAGCCAATGCAAACAAGCCATACTTGATTACTTCACAAAGAGATTTAGCAGCTACATTTGGTACACCATTCTTTTACAGTACTGCAGCTGGAACTGCAATTAACGGCTACGAACTTAATGAATATGGTTTACTTGCAGCCTACAGTACTCTAGGAGTTAGCAATAGAGCTTATGTACAAAGAGCAGACGTTGATCTAAGTCAACTTACTGCTACATTAACCCGTCCAACTGGCGATCCAGCAGACGGCGTATACTGGTTTGATACCGGCGTAAGCACATATGGTGCTTTTGAATGGAGTTCAACAACACAAACTTTCACTAACAAAGTTCCTACAGTAATAACAAAAGTTGCTGATCTTGTTGGTGGTGTTTCAAGTGGTGTACCGTTAGCAAGTATAGGTAGCATTGGCGACTATGCAGTAAATGTAACAAACACAAACAATCCTGTTTATTATAAATCACCAGGAAATTCTGCAAGTGATCCTGTGGTAACTGCAAACAACTGGGTGCTTGTTGGAAGTGATGCATGGAAGAATTCTTGGCCAACTATAATTGGCACTGCAACAAACCCAACAATTACTGCTGGGAATAGCATGATCTTTAACGATATTACTATTACAAGTTCAGGAACAAGTATTACTACTGTCGCAAGTGATATTAATAGTGCAAGCGTTCCTGGAGTAAGTGCAACAGTATTAAATGGAAAACTACAGATATTTGTTGATTCCAATGGATCCAATGACGGTTCAACTGACGACGGTAATGGAATATTAATGGTTGAAGATGGTAACAACTCAACATTACTTACAGAACTAGGTATTGCTACCAGTACATCAAAGGATGGCAAGCCTTATTATGCACCAGTCTTACATCTTGGTTATAACTATGAGAATCCAAGTTGGCAGACCACAGGTGATGAGCCTCATCCAACTGGATCAGTATGGTTCAAAACAAATAATGTAAATGTTGGTGCAAACTTTGTAGTAAAAGAGTATTCAGCTGCAACAGATACATTTGGCACACTTAACAATACTGTCCACTCAACAGATCAAAGTGCATTAAAAGCATTAGATCCATCTGGAGGCGGATTAAACATTGCCGCAGGAACATTATACACTCAATCAAATGTACAAGGCAACCTAACATACACTTTTAAATTTTTTGAAAGATATTCAGGTGGTACAACATTAGTTACTGGTAACACAACAACTCCAACATTTACTGGATCAGATCAATTTACAATCCAAGCCAGTGCAAAAAATAGTACAACTTTAACAACTGCGGTTACTGCAACACTAGGTGGTGCAACTGCCGCTGATTTTGTTGCTGCGTTTACTGCCGCAAATGTTGCTAACACAACTGCAAGAGTATTGAGCACAGGTGCAGTACAAATTGAACATACACAAGGTGGTGTAATATATTTAAAAGACACAACCGGTACTCCAGTAACAGATGCAGGTATAGTAACAACAATCACAACAGGTCAAGTTAGAGCAGGAAACGACAGTGATGTTATTCTAAGTAACTGGATTCCTTTGGGATTTGGAACAACACCAGTATACACTGCAAGTTCAACTGCTCCTAGTATTGATCCAGCAGATGGAACATATTGGTACTATAGTGCAACTGATGAAGCAGATATCATGATACAAAGTGGCGGAACTTGGAAAGGTTATCAAAACGTTACAACTGACCAACGTGGTTTTCCTTTAAGTACAACAAGTCCAAATGGACCAATTGTAAGTGCTGCCGCACCAACTAAACAAAGTGATGACAGTGCTTTGGTTTACGGAGACTTATGGCTATCAACTGCTAACCTAGATGACTATCCTCAAATTTACAGATGGCAAAGTGTTGAGTCGGTTGATCAATGGGTATTATTAGATAATACAGACCAAACAACACAAAATGGTATTTTGTTTGCTGATGCACGTTGGGCAGATGATGGATCAACTGATCCAATCACTGGAGACATTGATACAATTAAAACCTTACTCACAAGTGATTATGTAGATCTAGATAAACCAGATCCTACACTTTATCCTGAAGGTATACTACTGTTTAACACAAGACGTAGTGGGTTTAATGTAAAGAGCTTTCAAGTTGACTATTTTAATAGCTCAGACTTTCCATTTGCTACTTATGGTGCATTGCCTACTGTAACAGATGCATGGGTTACTGCCAGTGGTAACAACGATGACGGTTCACCTAGCATGGGCAGAAAAGCAGTGAGAAAAATTGTTGTAGCGGCTCTTAAAGCAGGAGTAGATGGTACACAAGAACTACGTGAAGAACAAAAGATATACAACTTACTATGTTGTCCAAACTATGAAGAACTTGCTACAAACCTAGTTGCTCTAAACAATGAGCGTAACAATACTGGATTTATTCTAAGTGATGCTCCAATGCGTTTAGCTGACACAGGCACTGCAATAACAAATTGGGCAACTAATGCAAACGGCGACGGACTTACAACTGCTGATCCATACTTTGGTGTGTTTTACCCAAGTTGTCAAACCACTGACCTGTCAGGCACAACAGTTGTTGCACCAGCAACACACATGATTCTCAGAACAGTGGTGCGTAACGATGATGTTGCTTTTCCTTGGTTAGCTCCAGCAGGTACAAGACGTGGTACTGTTGATAATGCAAGTCAGTTAGGCTATGTTAACGCACAAACAGGTGAGTTTACACAAACTGCTGTTAGACAAGGATTAAGAGATACACTGTATGAGAACAACATAAATCCAATTACTTTTATTCCTGGATCAGGTATACTTAACTATGGTAATAAAACTACATTCACAGGTAGTTCACTAGACAGAATAAATGTTGCAAGACTAGTAGCATTTATCAGAGGTAGACTAGAAACTATTGGTAAGAACTTTGTTTTTGAGCCAAATGATACTACAACACGTGATGAGATTAAAAATGCAGTTGAGAGCTTGATGATCGATCTTGTTGCAAAGCGTGGTATATACGATTACTTGGTTGTATGTGACGATAGCAATAATACACCAGCAAGAATTGATCGTAACGAACTATATGTTGATGTTGCAATTGAGCCAGTCAAGGCAGTTGAATTCATCTACATACCGGTTAGAATTAAGAACACAGGCGAGATAGCCGCTGGTAACGTGGCCAGTTCAGCCGCAGTTTAAAGCACTTTAAACAACGAAAAATGAGGTTTCGGCCTCATTTTTTTGTGGCCAATTTAGGATAAATAATATTGTAATAAGGAGAATTATAAAATGGCCGTATCATCGCTAACAAGAATGACAGTTCCTTTGGCATCAGACCAATCAAGTCCAACTCAAGGACTGTTAATGCCAAAACTAAAATATCGCTACCGGGTGGTATTTGAAAATCTTGGCGTGTCTACACCTAGAACAGAACTTACCAAACAGGTAATGACTTTTACTAGACCTACTATAAACTTTGAAGAAATTGAAGTACCAATCTACAACAGTAGAATTTATCTTGCTGGACGTCAAACATGGGACGCTGTATCAGCAACATTTAGAGATGATGCTGGCGGAAACGTAAGTAGACTAATTGGTGAGCAAATACAAAAGCAAATGGATACACTAGAACAGGCATCAGCAAGTTCAGGTATTGATTATAAATTCGTTACACGTTGTGAAGTATTAGATGGTGGTAACGGAACAAGCACACCAAACGTACTTGAAACTTGGGAATTATATGGATGCTTTTTAGTAAATGCAAACTATGGTGACTTAGATTATGGTTCGAACGATCCAGTAACTATTGAAACATCAATACGTTATGACAATGCAGTACAGACACCACTTGGAACAGGAATTGGATCAACAGTAGGAAGAACACTGGGTGACGTTGTAACTGGCTAATTAAGTTAGAGGAGTAACTTATGGCTTTTGGACAAGACTTTCTCAAAGGATTCTTCGGTACTGATTTTCTAAGAGACTATACCCATGCGAGTAAGACTTTCCGTAGCAATAACTCGGCACTTTCTCCACGTCGTAAATTCCTATTCCACGTAGTTTTTAATCTCAACACACAACAGATTCCTCAACTTAGCAGTATATTTCAAGCAGGTGATCTTGCAAACTTAAATTTACTTGTGAAAGAAGTAAAACTTCCAACATATAAATTTAGTGTTGATACTATGAATCAATACAACAGAAAACGCAAAGTTCAAACACAAATTGAGTATGATCCAATCACATGCATAATGCACGATGATACCAGCGACCTAAGTAGAACACTATGGTACAACTATTATTCATACTATTATAAAGATGCTAGTCAGAAGTATTTTGATGCAGCTGTGACCAATGGTAGTCTTGGACCAAATGCACAAGGTGTTGATCCAGGAGCAGCATATCCATATGGATTTAGAGATATCTACACACAAGACAGAGAAATTAACGACTGGGGATACATTGGCGAAAGTTACATGGACGGAGCAAGGCAAGGCAAGCCAGCATTTTTCCGTGACATAACTATTTTTGGCATGAATGATGCTCAGTGGTGTGCATATACCCTTATTAATCCAATCATCAGCAGTTTTGAACATGACACTTACAATTATTCAGAGGGTGCTGGTATAATGCAAAATACTTTTGTCTTTGACTACGAAACTGTAAAATACTATCATGGAGCACTAACAAAATCAAGTCCAGACGGTGCTATTCCGAGTTTTGGCGGCCCTGGAAACTATGATAATAGACCAAGTCCACTTTCAAGACCTGGAAGTGCCGCAACTATTTTTGGTCAAGGTGGACTTGTTGATGCCGCTGGTGGTATCATAACTGATCTAAGTGCAGGTAATCTTGCTGGTGTAGTTGGTGCTATACAAAAAGCAGGCACTGCATACGAAACATTCAAAGGTAGAGATTTGAATCAAATTTTAGAAACAGAATCATTGAATATTACACGTAGTGAAATTAAATCAACATTGCCAGGTGCAGCACGTGGTGTGTTGTTTCCAAACAAACCTAATATACAAGCAGTTGGCTCTAATGCTCCGGCAACACTGAAACCTGCAAATATAAGCACTAATGTTACAGGTCCTGTTGTGATAAACGATCAAATTGGATCAAAACCTAGAACCACAGGTCCATAATGGCAACACTGAACTATACAAATCCAGGTACAGATCCAACAGTAAGAGCATTTGATGAGTTCTACAACAGAGAACTGGTAATTGATGGCAATCAATACGATGTGGTATACAGTTTTTTCTCAAAGATCTTTACTGACGAATTTGCGGCAAAAAACTTTACCTTGTCTGTCTTCCAAATAAGTGAAGACACTGGTGAAAGTGTTGAAAACATCCTTAGTCAACTCAGCAATCAAAATACAATACAAATAACTGCAACTCTAGCCTATTATCTAAACAATAACCGTAGTAACACAACACTACTTGGGATAACCAATACTGCTACTCCTAACCAATATGTTGCACGTAATATTCTAATATAGGTGTACTATGTCTAAGTTTCAACAAGGCACGTACATAGTAATGAATCCTCAGAAATATGCAGGCAAAGGTGCTCCAAAGTATCGTAGTGGATGGGAGCTTGCATTTATGCGTTTTTGTGATAACAACAATCATATTATTACATGGTCAAGTGAGTCTCTTGCAATACCTTATAGGAATCCTTTAACAGGAAAACCAACACGTTATATTCCTGACTTTCTAATACAGTACAGAAACAAAGCAAATCAGGTGGTTACAGAACTTATTGAAATAAAACCTAAGAAACAGAGTATTTTAGAAAGCAAAGCCAACAACAGAGACAGAGCAGTAGTTGCAGTCAATTATGCAAAATGGGACGCCGCACAGAAATGGTGCAGACGTAACGGATTGACGTTTAGAGTTGTTACTGAAGAAGACATATTTCATCAAGGACGCAAGCGTTAATAAGTATCATGAAGACTTGCGAGATTTGTAATACAGAATTTACATGTAGCAAAGATTACAACTGCTGGTGTATGGACGTGCCTATTGCAAACGTTTCATCTGAATTACAAGATTGCTTGTGTCCAACTTGTTTAAAGGAAGCACATGACAAAGAAACTAGAAGAACTATTCGATTTGCCAACTGACGACGGATTAACTGAAGAAGTAGTGCCTGATAACGTTCCAGAAGCAAAACCTGAGAATAATCCTATAATGCAAAACACTCTCAGCGAACTTGATAAAGTACAGGCTGCACTACCAATGGTGCGTGGCCTAGAAGCCAGTGACACTGAGATGGACGAACTTGCAGAAAAAGCTACCAAGGGTTTTGATGATATGATGGATCTTGGTATGAATGTAGACAGTAGGTGGGCCAGTGACATATTTGGAGTAGCCAGTACCATGCTAGGACATGCTATTACTGCAAAGACTGCAAAACTTAACAAAAAATTAAAGATGGTTGATCTACAACTAAAAAAAGCAAACCTAGACCAAAAAGCCAACGCTAACAAAGAAGAAACTATAGATGGTACTGGTGTTGTGCTTGATAGAAATGCACTACTAGATAGGTTATTAAACAAAGACAAAGAAGAGAAATGAGCTCTATTCTGCTAAATACTGCATAGAAGGAACATAAGATGAAATCATTTGCACAATACCTTGTAGAAACACGTCAAACATTTGATTATAGAATCAAAATACTTGGCGATGTTGATGCAGAACTAATAAATGGATTGGAAGAAAAACTCCAACAGTTTGATGTTGTAAGTATGACAGAACCCAAGAGTACTCCAATACAAAAAACCTTACCAGACTTTCCAGATGCTAAAAATGATAGTGTTACATTTATGGATGTAACTTTTAACTATCCAGCAACACCGCCACAGATTACACAGATGGCCGAACTTCTTGGAATGAATCCAAATCATATTATTATACAGACAAAAGAGTATGCTGATAGTGTAGAAGAAGAGCGTAAAGGTTATGATGAGCAACCTGATCCAGTGCTTGGCACTGAAGAAGGTGAACAACCAGAGAATGCTGAAAGCAAGAAAGCAAGCGAATATTATGCCGCTGATCCTTACAAAAGAGAAGTAGTAGGCAACGAATATTCCAGTGATTTTACAATAGCAGGTGGTAAAACACCTCCAGCAAAATTTACAACAGATACTCCTAATAGTGTAGACAGTCCTATTATGGGTACTAACAAGATTCCGGTCGTAAAAGCTGCCAACGGTAGTTCGGCTCCGGAGAATCGCAAAGACGGCCCTCCGGGTAAAAATGTTAAAGGAAAAAGGAACTACTAATGGACAACATATACGACACACTAGCCAAACTAAACAAGGTAGCAAATGCACCTGAGATAGTGAAAGAGGATAGTAACGCTCTTATGAAAAAAGGTCTAGAGGACCTTATGAAAAAAACAAAGTTTAACAAAGATGCTGACTATAAGCCATTTGGCAAAGGTGACAAAGACTACGAAACTGGTCTTCCAAAGGATGCTAAGAAAGACAAAATGTTTGACGACATGAAGGCCGCAGATGCTGCCAAAATGAACAAGCAAAGCACATACAAGCCATTTGGAAAAGATGATCCAGATTATGAAACAGGATTGCCAAAGAAGGGCAAAGACAAAAAGATGTTTGAAAAAGAGTCTGATGTCGAAAGAGATGATCGTGCAGAAAAAGCAGGACGTGAAGTTGCACATGATGCAAAGTATGATGGAAGACGTCATGCTGGTAAAGATGGTAAAGACGTAACCAAAGACATTGAGTATGATGAGAAGCATGACAAAGATGGAATGCACGAAGGTGAAAACTCAGGTACACTTAAAGATGCAGCCAGACAAGGTGTAATGGCACGTTTAGCAGAACTAGCTGGACTTCCAGTACAAGAAATTGAAGAAGCATTAGGTACTCCACAAGACGTAGCCGCAAAAATAATGGCAGAGAATCCACTTGATGAAGCAGAAGTCGAAGAAGGCAACGAATTCTCAGGTGAAAGAGACAAAGCAATCAAAGCAGGCAAAGACAGTTTTGAAGTTGATGGTAAAACATATCCTGTAAAAGGTGACAAGAACGAGTCACTTGAAGAAGATGACGAGAAGCTCGATGAAGGCGCTGTAAAAGACATGATGCAGGACGTAGAAGAAGGTATGGATAAGAAAGAATTTGAGAAAAAGTATCCAGGACAAAACTACGATGAAATCAAAAAAGATATTGAAGACAGAATGAACGAAGGCGAGCATGACAAAGAAGAAAAAGTAGAAGAAACTACTAGTTCAGGTTCAGTTGCCACAGGCGATGGAGCAGGCAAGCCTCTTTTTAAAAATGCAAGCATATATGAAAAATACGAAGGCAACGAAATTGCTCAACGTGCATTTCAAATAAACGAAGACATGAGTATAAGTGTTAGTGCAGGCACAAATACAGAGCCAAGCATCAACATTAATGCAAGTGGCGAAGATGCAGGCAAAATGATGGAACTATGTAAACTTGCTGGTATTGGCGGAATGGGCAGTATGGGCATGGGAGCAACATCACCAGGCTACGTTGAAGTTGATGTCACAGAAAACGAAAACCTTGCTAACGGTGCTGACGCAACAGAAACAATGGACACAGAGTATATGACACAGGATATTGCTGGCGGACTAAACGGACCAAAGAAGATGGCATATCCTAAAGTTGCTGGTGCAGACAATCCAATGTCAGTGCTAGGCGAATCAGAACTTAATGAAGTAAGCGAAGATCATCTAATGAAACTATATCAGGAATACAAGGCAAAGTAATGAGTTTAAAAAAGTACATACCAGAAAGCGAAAGAGCAGTAGCATTTCCTATCACAGGTGATGTGCTTGAAGTTGTTGTTAGAGAAGACTTTGACGACGAAATTGCTATTGAATTTCCAGTTGTAGAACACTCAGATGATAGCATTACATTACATTTAGATGAATATGCGTATGGTATACTAGAAGACTGTAACTACGTAGGCGATGACACAGACGGTACTATTGATCCACCTTCAGAAGAACTAGACGAAGGAATGCATCAAAAGTGTTGTTGCAAGTATTGCGGAGATGAGTTATACAAACCAACCACAGACTGTCCTTACGACTCACAAGATCCAGATGGTGAAAACTGGGTAATGATTGATGTTGACGGCGATGGTGATGCCGACGCTGCCATCAGTAACGAAGGCTATAGATCAATCACTACCGAAGGCACACTTTTAGAACGTATTAAAGATGGTAAAATTTATTGTCCTGAAGCATGTTGTGGTGTAAAAGTTATGGACTGTACTTGTGGTGCAAAGTGTGCTCATTGTAATTGTAAACAGATACAAAAACTCACTGGCGATATAAAGATGTTTGAAGAGCAGGCAGCATTACACAAACGTTTAGGTGCGGCTGATACTGCAAACTACTATAACAGAAAACTCACGGAAGCAGTAATACAAACTGAAAAACTCATTGAAGATGTTGAAGAAGTTGAAGCAATGATCACACGAAGGATTATGAATCATCCTGAATTCTCAGACATGGTAAGACAGTATGGCATAGAGCAAATCACACAGGCAATTGCAGACACTGCTGAATTCCATGGCGATGACGATGACGATGAAATAGGATCAAGCGACATCAGTGCAATGGTTAATGATACTATTAGAAGTTTAAAACGTGTTGTTGAAAATGACTTGGCAGAAGCTGAATACCAAGGACGTAAGGTAAAACTAAACAAGCCTATGCAAGGTGATGTGAAAAAGTTTAAGGTGTATGTTAAAGATCCAAAAACAGGCAACGTAAAAAAAGTTAACTTTGGTCATGGCGGAAGTAGCGTCAAGGGCAAAGCAATGAAAATTAGAAAAAACAATCCTAAAGCACGTAAGAGTTTTAGAGCTAGACACAACTGTGACAACCCAGGACCAAAGACAAAAGCACGTTATTGGTCCTGTCGCAAGTGGTAACAAAGGAAAGTAAACAATGGCAATCACAGTATACTCAGGTGCAATAGCAAACACTGTCTGGACCACAGACAAAGCATCAATCTCAACAGGCACCAATAGCGTAACTGCACAAGTTAGGTTATCAGGTAAACCGACTGCCAATGCCAGTTTATTTTTATACAACGATGGCAATCAAGCAAACAGTGTACCGATTGTAATATCAGCAAATAGCAAACGAGACGTTTGGGTAGGTGTTGGTAATCAGCTTACAATTGTAGGCGGAAATGGAACTGCGGCTGAAATTGGCGCCGCAACAAGTGGTAACGCAGGTGTTATGGACTAATGCGTGCCACTGAATTTATTACAGAACGCAGAGGAACCAGTCTAAAACAAGGCAAGATGCCTCACACTGCGGAAAAAGCCTCACCAGGAAGTTTAAAAAACAACGGATACTACGATCTATATCGTGCTAGTCTCGCAATGGCTTCTATGGACAAAGACGGCAATGCTGAGCATGAAATGGACAATGCTTCATGGCTAGCCGGTGATGGATACGTAGGAACCTACACAGACGAAGAAGAAAAACTAGCTCAAAACGCTTTTAAATCGATTGGACTAACTGCTAAAAAGCGCCATGCTGAAAAAGGCAGTAGCGAACTGCCTGCTATCAATAATAAATCACCAGTTGTACCATTTAAAGGCTACTCAAAATAATGGCTAATAATGGCAAACTATAATCCAAACAGCACAAACTACGTTCACAGTTTCGAACCAAACACTGAGAACCTAGTCAAGGCAATGGACTACAATGCTTCAGGGCAACCCATTGTGCGTACATCAGGCGACCTCTATAGTTGGGGTATTAACATATCCAATGGTGCAGTTGATGGTGTTAGTTATATTGAAAAGTTTGGACGCAATGACACACTCAGTGGAAATATTGAAACCATTTGGGACGGCAGCAATGTATACACCTACCTTACAAGTGCAAGTAGTGTTTATGTAACCAGCAGTGATGGCAATGACGCACCTGCAGGCACAGGAGCCAGACAGGTTGAAGTACAAGGGCTTGATGAAAATTATGCACTAACAACAGAAACCATAGACATTGATGATGGTGCAAGCACCACAACATTTATTAGAGTTTTTCGTGTGAGTGTTACCAGTGTAGGCAGTGGTGGACAAGCCGCAGGTATTATCAGTGTGCGTAGTGCAAGCGGCGGCGGAGGTACACTACTTGCTCAAATACTAAAAGTAGGTACAGGCGGTGGTGCCAGTCTTGGACAGACTTTCATGGCAATATACACAGTGCCAGCAGGATATACAGCCTATCTTACGCAGTGGACTATTGGTGCTGGTGGACAAAATGCTGATACGACTGCATTTTTCATGGCTAGACCATTTGGCGGTGCTTTTAACAGCAAAGACATAGTGATCAGTGCAGGAAGTCAATACAGTAAAAACTATATTGTACCGTTGAAGTTTACAGAAAAAACCGACATCGAAGTGCGTGCTTTCACCAGCAGTTCAGGCAACGATTGTAGTAGTACTTTCAATCTTATAATTATAGACAACACCTACATCAATCCATAAAAAAATAATGTATCCTGATATTAACATAAAAAAACTTAGGGCTATTCTCAATAACCCGCATGTAATAAATATCAGCTCACTACAACCAAAACAAATTTTTGAAGAACTAAAAAATGCAAACATAAACGCAGATAGTGTTTTGTTCCTAAACGGAGATGTGTGGCGATATTTCAACATAGAACAAAACATTTTCAATCATCAAGCCTTAGTAGGAAAAAAAGTCTACTTTCAAACATTTGGATATACAAATGCCAAACTAAATGATAATCATTATTATTTAAGTTTTCCTTATCTTGTTAGACATTATAGTGATATACAGTTTGAACCTTTAGATAAAAATTTGAATTACGGATTTGCTTGTTTGAATAACAAGTGTTCGATTCATCGTTTCATAATTGGACATGCATTGTATAAGCACAACTTGTTAGAAAGTATGTTGTTCTCACAAAACTTGTTTGATCATGTGCTTGATAGAATAGAACAAGATCAAAACACACTTGGCTTAGACCAGTTTTATGAATACAAAAGTATCTTACCTATAATTTTACCTGAAGAACAAACAGACGAACCAATTAATTTTGGACGTCAAGATTCTGAGATTCCATTTGATCTGTCGGCACACAATAATGCATATTGTTTCATTGCAACAGAAACTGAAGTTGAAGACTATCCATATGAACAAAATATTAACCTTCCAATTGCAACTGGAAAGTCTTTTAAAAGTTTCCAAACCAGGCAACTTCCATTTGTTATTGGAGCAAGAGGGCACTATAGATTTTTAAAAGGCTTAGGTTTTGAAATGATGGAAGATCTATTACCCAAAGGTTATGATGAAATGCCTTTCTTACAAAAGGTAGATGCAGTGGTCGACACAGTAGCAAAAGGCAAAGACTTTGTAAAGGATTTTTACTTTGATCATATTCGTGAGATTAAACACAACTACGAATTAGTAAATAGCACTGAAGTTGATGACTTAATTCTTTACCGCATCAAAGACATGATAAGTTAGGAGCGATACATGTACGAATATAGAGCAAAAATAATTAAAATAGTTGATGGTGACACAGTTGATGTTGATATTGACTTAGGATTCAATGTAGTTCTAAAAGACGAACGTGTACGAATTGCTGGCATTGACACACCAGAAAGCAGAACACGTGATCTAGAAGAGAAAAAGTTTGGTCTGGCGGCAAAAGCAAGAGTAAAAGAACTACTGGGTAAAACATGTGTACTGCAAACACAAATTAACAAAAAAGGTGAAGACATGAAAGGCAAGTTTGGACGTATACTCGGAGACTTTAAGGTATATGACAGTGACACAGACAGTTGGAAACCACTTACAAGCATCTTAATAAGTGAAGGACATGCAGTGCCTTATCACGGACAAAACAAAGAAGATATCCAAAAAGCCCATCTTGCTAATAGAGTCAAATTGTTAGAAGATGGCGTAGTAAAATGATTACTGGAATAAAATTTGGCGGTTTATCTAAACCTGCTACAAAGCCTAAACCACTTGTTGCACCACTGCCCGCAGAATACAAACAACCTGTAAAACTTATTACAATTAAAAACACCTCTCCAAAGCCACAATAAGTAACTGTATGGAAAAAAAGTATTGTTCTAGCCCGTGGCGTGGTTTGCATTTAAATTTTGAAGGACAAATTAAAACGTGTTGTGCGTCAGACCCAAACATGTTATCTCCTCGTAATGATGATAATAAAGTAAAAGAAGACTCTCGTTCAATTGAAGAAGTATTACAAAGCGATGTTATCAAAGAAGTACGGGCAAGCATTAAACAAGGTATACTGCATCCAAAGTATTGCAAAGGATGTATACAAAGAGAAGATGCAGGGTTTGGTAGTGAAAGATCTTGGCATAATAACATAAGTCCTGAGTTTGATTGTTCAGCCGCTGAACTGGATGATCATAAGCCAACGCTAATTGATGTAAGGTGGAATAACACCTGTAATCTTGCATGCACATATTGCACCAGTTATTTCAGTACCAAATGGGCTAGTATAAAAGGCGAACAGTTTAATCAAACAATAAAGTCAGATTATCAAGATATTATTGATTACATAGAATTGCACCGTGACACTGTACGAGAAGTGGCAATGGTTGGTGGCGAGCCGTTGATGATGAAAG
>Ga0209308_10002728_pt1 | contig 15030 bp, 14 predicted proteins | sample COGITO_mtgs_1204_3_FD_184806 | JGI IMG/M metagenome (GOLD analysis project Ga0209308, IMG submission 184806) | Pelagic marine microbial communities from North Sea - COGITO_mtgs_120405 (SPAdes) (version 2) | ecosystem: Environmental > Aquatic > Marine > Epipelagic ...
TCGACCTACTGGCTGCAGGTCGATACGACTCATTTTGGTTATTGACGTTGTATATCGTACGTCTCATCTGTCAAAGAACACTGCCATTTTCGTCTGGCAAGCGTGTAAGATGCTCGTCATTTTTGAAGGCGCAAGCCGTTCTTCACCAGAAAGACAAATTTGGTCGCTTTTGGCTCAATTTAGCGTGTCATGATGCGGCGACGGCCTTCTGGATGCAGAGAGGCGAGGCGCCACAGTACCCAAGACGGCAATCGCCAGATTGCGCTGGTATTGGTCGCTGCATCAGACGAATGATTCAGGCTGATTCCAGCAATGCCGCTTGCCCCATCAGGAGGCGGGTTCTAGAGTTACTTTTTATCGCAGCCGATTCAGGTCCTCCTAGGATATGCCCCTCCCCCTCGCCATCTTCCTGCTGGTAGCTCTCACTGCGACTTCTCTAGTCCTCGGGCTGCTTTGCCTGCGCTTAACTCCGCGACTCGGTCAAGCCGAGCGAGCCACCGAGCGGGCGCTCAAAGCCTGGGGGGAAGTTTCTAAGGCAATCAGCGAAGCGGTTGAGGATAATGCGGATAGCGCGCTCTGTCGCTTGGCGCGAACAATATCCAAGAGCCTGAAGTCGCCACACGTGTTTGTCCTGCGCAAGTTGGACGACACCATCCAGGAGCTCTATCCAGCGCATCACAACCTCGACGAACTGAAGCCTTGCGAGCGATCATCCTGTTCGTTCTTCTGGTCCGAGCGTCCCTTGGTCTTTGATCGCCCGGCATTCGAGGCCTGGCTACCATCGTTCAAACTGCCGGCAGATGACCTGCACGGGCTGTTCTGTCGGGTAGGCGACGGCGACGCACTGTGCTACCTGCTGGTGCTGCGGCCCAAGGGTGATCCCGCTTTCAGCAAGGCCGAGGCGGAGCGCATGCAGCGAATCCTGCGAATCGCCAATGTGCTCTTATTGATGCATGCTGGCCGCAAGCGAATTGCGGAGCTGGAGCAGCAGGTAGCGCAGGCGAGGGAGGAAGGTATGCTGGAGATTTCCACCGGCGTTATTCACAACGTAGCCAACGCGATTACCCCCATTGCCCTAGCGCTACAGGGTGAGGGCGGAAAGGATTTGGAAGATTGCCTGGCGGGGATCGGCTACGTCAACGAGCAACTTGCGAACCCAGATGACGACACGGGCCTAGACCCTTGCGCAGTCTTGGAGGAAACAGCGGCCGCACTAGAAAAGCACGCGGATTCCTGGACCTTCGCTGCCGATAAGATTCAAGAAGTGTCCGAACTCATTGCGCTACAACAACGTTACATTGGTGAGTTGGGTACCGAGGGCATCGTCAGCATTGACCAATTGGTCCAAGAGATTCAGCGTCTCTGCGTTCTTGCAGTCGAAAGCCACGGCCTAAGCCTGAAGATAGAGTCTGACGCGACGAAGGAGTTTCTGGGCGACGCGGCGGAGCTTCGCTTCATGATCCTGCGCATGATCAAAGTGGCAGTCGAGTCCTGCGACGCAGCAGGCTGCTCTGGGGACATCACGATTCGCGCGCGGGATTGTAATAGCGAAGACGCCGTCCAGATCGAGATTGAGGACCAGGCACCCGGATACTACTTCAAGGAGAACGGGTCAGACTCACGGACGCGGGAGTATCTTACCAGCCAGCAGTCGCTGGTCAAGTATGATGCCAAGCTGGAGGTACAGGGCGGCATTTCCGGCACGCGCGTGCGAATTACTCTGCCAGTGTATCAGGGAAAGTAGAAAAAGTAGACGTGTATGCAACTTGGGTAAAGCATCAGGCTCTTGGAACTCGCGCAACTTGGCGCAAGCTACAGTCAGATGCTTTGCGTTCTTTCGCAGCCATGCCGCCAACGCGACTGGGATCTAACTAGGCGCTTGCCTGGTGCTGTGCTCAACCACGGAAACGACGATTGATGGACGCTGACCGCCCATCAATCGCCTTTGGCTTTTAGCGTTCGCTCAGTTTTTGCCGCGCTCGCGCTTAAATCCGCGGCGTTTTTCAGCCATGGCCCCGAGCTCCTCAGCATCAATTGCACCATCGCCATTGGCGTCGATCTTATCAAGATGGTCCTGCATCATTCCGGGGATTTCATCGCCCTTCAAGACACCGTCGCCATCCGCGTCTTTGGCCATCATGCGTTCCACCATCTCTTCAGGTGAAGGGGGCTTCGGGCGTAGCTCTTCGCGGCTCAGAGCGCCGTCTCCATCCCTGTCCAAGGTCAGCAGCGCAGCAGATGCGTTCGCGATCTCAACTGCGGACACCGAGCCATCCTTGTCGGCATCCAGTGCAGCTACCATCGGGCTTCCGCCTCCTCGGGGGCCGTGCATCCCACGCTTGCCTTTGTCTTTGCGCTTGCCTTCGTCCTTGGCACTGGCACCGCAGGCCAGCAGAAATGCGATCAATGCGAGAAATGTGAGTGACGTACGCATAATGGCAGTCTCCTTGTTGGGTGGTTGTTCAAACCGGTATACGTAGCTCAAGGCCATTTCGTATCAGGCTCGTCCTAGGAACTTGGCAGTGCGGGTGTCCACCTTGATCACCTCTCCCGCTGCCAGGTACTCCGGAACCTGTACGATCAGGCCAGTCTGCAAGGTCGCTGGCTTGGTCCGTGCTGTTGCGGATGCCCCCTTCATGGCTGGCGTAGTCTCTGTCACCTGCAGGTCAATGGTGTCTGGCAGCTCCAGCCCACGTACGGCCCCGTCAATTACCAGTGCGTTCAGTTCCATATCTTCAAGCAGGTAGTTCAGCTCCTCCTCCAGCGTATCTTCAGGCATCTGAAAGTCGCTGTAGTCTTCTAGGTCTAGGAAGAAGCACGTTCCCTGCTTCCGATACATGTACTGAACCGGCCGCTTGTCGACCTCGACCTCTTCGAACGACTGGTCTCCCTTGCAGCTCTCACTCCGGTTCTGCCCGGAGAGCAGATTCCTCGCCCGGAACTTGTACAGCATGGTACCGCCGCGCGCCGACGGCGAATGCGCGGTGATCTGCTGAATGACATGCGGCTGCCCAGCGAGCGTGATCGCGTCGCCCTTTTGAAGTTGGCTTGCTTGTTTCATTGTATGTCTCCCTGTTCATCCCATTCACAAATACAGCCTATCGGCATCCAGAAGGAGTCGCCTTCTGCAGCGACATCCACCCATAAACCATCATCATAGGTCGCTAGATAGTGCTCATCCTCACCATAATTATTCGGCTGCCCATCCATCCAACCGGTAAACTCCCAGGCGGCCCCGTTGATCCAGCGCCAGTTGTCCTCTCGTTCTTCATCCGACGCCCCCAACGACAAGTAACGGCCCGCGGCGAGCTCCGCAATAAATGACTGCTCCCCGGCACTTTCGATCACCGCCAGGTATCCGCCCAGACTTTTGCAGTGCGCCCTCTTCTGATGCCACGAACCAGCCATTTCAAATACCTTGTAGCGATGGCCCCCATGCTCCACACTTCCTTGCAGCGCCTCGGCGTCTGGCCGCTTCAGAGTGGTGCAACCGCAGGCCAACAAGGCCACAACAACAAGCCAGCGCATCACCCCACCTCCTTCATTGCTGCCACCATCCGCGCCAGAGCCTGCTCCAGCAGCGCCTTGCGACAGCCGAAATTCAGTCGCACAAAGCCTGGTTGGCCGAAATCCTTCCCGTCCGACAAGCCTACGCCCGCCCGCTCAAAAAACGCATGCGGATACTCCATGCCTGCGCCCCGGCAGTCCAGCCAGGCCAAATATGTGGCTTCGCCCGGCAGATAGCGGACACCCGGCATTGCGGACACCGCATCCACCACCAGCTGCCGATTCACTCGCAAGTATGCCAACAACGCCTGCCGCCACTCCTCGCAGTCTCGATAGGCCACCTCACAGGCGACAAATCCCGGCGCACTTACTTCCGCCAGCAGGCCACGGCCAGACCGCACGAACTTTCGCCGCAGCGCCCGGTTCGGGATCACAGCGAAGGCGCAGCACAGCCCGGGCACGTTGTAGGTCTTGCTGGGCGCCATCAGCGTGATCGTACGATCTGCGATCTCCGCAGAGAGCGAGGCGATCGGCAGATGTTGCACGTCATCCAGGAGCAAATCACAGTGAATCTCATCGGAGCACAGCAACAGATCCCGCTCCAGGCACAACTCGGCGACCTGCTCCAGCTCAGGACGGGTAAATACCCGGCCCGTCGGGTTCTGGGGATTGCAGAACATGAAGGCGCTGCAAGCCTCGCGAATCTCGGACAGATCCAACGCGTAGCGCCCCTCCTCGATCGCAAGCGGATTCCGCACCAGCGTCCGGCCAGCATTTCCTGGGGCCGTAAGAAAGGGCGGATAGATCGGTACATTCGAGATTGCTCCTGAGTTCAGCTCGCCACTGATTCGCGTGACCACATTCAGCGCCGGAACCAGCCCGGGAAGCCAAACCAGAGCGTCCCCATCGATCTCCCACGCATAGCGCTCCTTAAGCGCGGCCACCATGACATCACGCAGCCCAGATGTCGCCACGCAGTAGCCCGGGACCCCGTCCAAAGCCCAGCGCTCCAGTGCGCTCACGATCTGTGGCGGAGGCTGAAAGTCCATATCGGCAACCCACAAAGGCAGGATATCCCGCCCCTGGTACTTCGCCCACTTCAGGCTGCCCGTGTGCTGCCGCGACGGCGCGCGGTCGAACCATTCGGTCACGTTATTCGCCCCAAAACTTCTGGCCCCAGCTCGAGTCACGGTCACCCGTGCTCACCGAAAGGGCTTCCATCCGTTCGCTTAGTTCGCTGCGCAGCGCAGCATGGTCTGCGGACTCCGCAAGATTCTCACACTCCCAGGGATCCGCCTCGAGGTCAAACAGCTGCACCGTCTCGTTTCCATCCACCCGACAGCGAATCAGCTTGTGTTGCGGAGTTCGCACCGCCCGGTGCAGCTGCGTATACGCCAGATACACCTCTTCCCGCAGAGGCTCGTTGCGAAACAGCGACTTCCCCTCCACACTCTCCGGAACCGGCAGCCCCGCCAAGTCACACAGCGACCCGAAGATCTGGTAGAGAAAGGCAAAGTCATCACGTGTTTCCCCCTCGGGAACTCCCGGGCCCGCAAAAATAAGCGGCACACGCACGGAGTGATCGTACAGATTCTGCTTCCCCAGCAGACCATGCTGCCCGACAGCCAAGCCGTTGTCCCCAGCGAACACAATGATCGTACTGTCAGCCTTTCCCGTTGCTTCCAGCGCCTCCAAGACCTTACCGACACGCGCATCCAGGTGCGTGATCATCGCGTAGTAGTCCGCCAAGTGCTCGCGCATCTCCTGTTCCTTGCGCGGATACTGGGCCAGAACCTCGTCGCGAATCTGATGAACTCCTAGATCAAACGGATGCACCTGCCAGAAGTTATCAGGCAGCGTCAGCGCATTTTCGTCGTACATGTCCCGGTACTGCTGCGGCATGCTCCGCGGATCGTGGGGGGCCAGGTAGGAAACATAGGCAAAGAACGGATCCTCGCTGTCGTATCCTTCCAGCCAGTCGGACACCGCGCCGGACAGCAGGTCCGTGGAGTGGGTACCGCCGTTGATATGATCGCAGCCACGATGCGCAACTTCCTTAGTCTTGAACGGGTCGACAATCAACGGGCAGGTCCCGTCGAAAGCACCAGTCGGGTCGTAGTCATACGCGGGCACGTTCCAGTGATCCGCCATGCCGCCAAAGAAGATCTCTCCCCCATCGCTGAAACTGCGCGAGTAGGAATTCTTGCCATTGTGCCATTTACCGGTCCCAAACGTCTGGTAGCCGTGTGCGCGCAAGTGTTCGCCCAGCGTCGTATGCTCCTGCGGGATGTGACTCCCACCGTCTGCGAGACGGAACAGCGAGCGACCGGAGTGCAGCATTGCACGGCTAGGCATACACACCGCGCCAGACGTCCCCCCGGGAATGTGCGCATGCGAGAAATGAGTGCCGCGAGCGAGCAGGGCATCCAAGTTCGGCGTCTTGATATCTGGATGACCGGCCGCAGCAATCGTATCGAAACGCTGGTCATCGGTGAAGAAAAACAGAATATTGGGGCGATCCGGCATATGGCCTCCAGAGTTTTCTCTCGCAGGAAGCCCATACCATCGCGCGTTCTTAAGGAAAAGAAATCTGCGAACTCCGCAAACGCTCGACTTTGCGGTATCGTATGACCGAAACCCATCCCCTCCCGGAGCTCGATCCATGACTCGCTTCCTCTTCCTGCTCGCTGCCATCTTCGTTGCCACCCCCTTCGTACTCGCAGATCGCGAGGATCGTAACGAGCACCGAGACCGCGGCCAGCGCGATTGGCATGACGAAGAGGAGCGAGAGGATGACATGGAGCGCTGGGGGGATGAAGACGAAGAGTGGGACGGGGACGACCTCTTCGAGCTCTTGGAGCAAGATCCAGCCCAAGCGATTGTGCAAATGGGCGCCTCAGCCGGGCTAAAGCCCGAGCAGGTACGCGCCTTGCTCGCCGATGCGATGCCACATCTGGTCAAGCAACTCGAGAAAGAACTGCGCAAGAACCCAGAGGAGGCCTTTGAGCTCCTCGAAGAGCTCGAGCGACTGTTCCATGAGTTCCAAGAACTGCGTGAAGTAGATCCAGAACTGGCGAATCGCCGCGCCGAGTATCACCGCCTGAAATACATGGCGCGCGGCATGGGGGCGCACGTCGAGCGTCTACGACGCCAGGCCCGACGAAATGCGTCGCCGCAAGTCAAGGAGGCAGCCGCCCACCACGAAGCACAACTCCGCAAGATGCTGAATCGTCTCTTTGAGCTTCGCCAGGAGCACACCACCTATGAAGTACAGGACCTTGAGGCAGAGATCGAGGAGCTGAAGGAGCTCAAGCAAGAGCGCACCGAAAACCGCGAGGCCATTCTCGAGGGCCAGTTCCGCAAGCTCACGAGACGCAGCACGGATGACTGGTAGCGTGGAGTGTGATGGGGCAAGGTGGCCACTCTCTTGCGCGGAGGGCTTACTAGAGGCAGAGGCAGAGGCAGAGGCGGCCGGGTAAAAACCTCCGGAACCTGCGTCTGGTTGCAACCACCGTGCTGACAACTACCGTACCGGCTTTTCAAATCTTGATATCCTAGTTGAAAGCGATGGCTGGTAAGAAACCCTCCAAGCGCGAAAAGCGCCAACAAAAGAGCCGAGCAGTCCAGGCCAGAAACTCCTGGCGTATTCGCATCTCCACCTGGTTGGGTGGTAAGGAGCAGCGTCGGCTGATGCTGAAGCCCGCTGCGCGCTGGAGTGTCCTGATCGTCGGCCTGCTGTTGATCGGCGTCTGGCAGAACTCGTTCGCACGCAGCCATGAAAAGCTTGACCGTAATTATGCGCTGCGCGCTTCGTCAGGAATTCATCAGCAGACCCGGCTGCTTTACTTTCTCTATTTTAAGGGCTTGTTTCCCGTAGCAACTGAGGTGCCTGATGAGGACCTCGAAAAATCTCTTGCTGGCGCTGACAGCGAGATCGCCGAGAATGGCGACAAGCTGCTGACTGAAGTTGGCCATAGCACGCGCTACGGCGAGCTGGGCAAGACCTACCTCTATCTTCCAAGCATCTGGCGCAACGGCTGGGACGAAGAGCCGAACATGCGTGTGGCCAGCGGCACCGCATTCGCCGTTGCCCTTATGGGGCTCTTTCTCGCATTCTGGCTAATTCGACGACCAGTCTTGGGCACCTTCCTCGTGATTTTTATCGGCTCTAATCCCTTTCAGCTTTTCGAGATCTACGGCCGGCAACACGTACCGACCTTCTGGTTTCCTGACGGTCATGATAACATTTTCTGCTGGGTCATTATTACCGCAACAGCCGTTCTTGCCTTGAACCTACCGCTATTTTCCAGTGGCCAGCGCAAGCTCTATCGCTGGTGCGCACCCGTCCTGACAGGCATCTTGGTTGCCACAATTGGCACCCTGCGCAGCGAGCCCGTTGCCCTCGTCGGCACCGCAGCCTTCTGCTATCTGTTCGTCGCCCACAAGCGCAGCTGGCCAGTCAGGATCGGGATGCTGGTTGTCCTGTTGGCCGCCTTCTCGCTCACCAGCCGTAGCTGGGGCTCATTCTTCAAGGGAAAAATCAAGGCAGCCGAGCAAGTGGTCGAGGAAGCTGGCGGCCATGTCTACCCCGGCCCACGCGACATCAACCACCTGTTCTGGCATCCAATCTGGGTGGGGCTGGCAGACTTCGATCTCGGCACAGATTGGAAGGATCACAAGTCTTCGGACTTTGCCCTACCCATCCTCAAGGAACAGTACGACATCGAGATTCCGAAGATCGTAGTGCAGAAAGGTACGACTTTTGAACGGGCCTATAAGCCGTGGGATGAAGCCGGAAAGTTCTACCGCCAAGCGCACGAACTCGATCACTTCGGCGATGTCCTGCGGGATGACCTGATCGAACGCATCAAGAAGGATCCGCTGTGGTATCCGGGCATCCTGTTCAGGCGCAGCAAACGGGTTCTGTCTGAGTCCACGCCAATTCGGCTTGCCTGGGGCACCTCCGGGATTACGATCCCGTTCAGTGGCTGGCTGGTGCTACCATTTCTTGGACTCCTGGTCTGGTGCCGGTCCTGGGTCCCTCTCGCCACTATTTTGGTGTTAGCAGGCACCTCCGCTACTGCGGTCGCCGTATTCTCAGGCGGTAATACGGCATTCTATTCGACCTTTCACATTGCTGCGATGGCAGCAATCTGCTCCTGTGCCGTCGAAGCAATCCTGAAATACCTCCGCACCACCAAGCAGGAGCAGGCCGCCCGTGGCTAATAGGCTCGTCAGCATCGTCGCACCGGTCTACAACGAAGAGACCGTCATCGCAGAGTTGGTCCAGCGCAGCTGCGACACCATGAAGCCCTTGACAGGCTATGACTACGAGATCGTTCTCGTAGACGACGGCAGTCAGGACAACTCACTCGCAGTGATGAAAGAACTAACTGCCCAATACGAGAAACTCAGAGTCGTCGAACTGCGCGGTAACTTCGGCCAAACGCCCGCGCTGCAGGCTGGCCTGGATGCAGCGCAGGGTGAAATTGTCATCACCCTGGATGCCGATCTCCAGCACTTTCCGGAGGAGATTCCAAACTTCCTCGCAAAGCTAGATGAAGGCTACGACATGGTCTGCGGCTGGCGTCATAAACGTGCGGAGGGCGCAATTCGGCGTTGGCCGTCCGCTATTGCCAACAAGCTGCTCAAGCGCATCGCCCGCGTCGACATTCATGACTTCGGCACGACCTTCCGCGCCTACGACGCACGCATCATCCCCGATCTCCGGCTCTATGGCGAGTTTCACCGCTTCATCCCCGTACTGGGCAAGATGGCAGGTGCTCGGATCGCCGAGATCCCGATCAAGAATATCGAACGCCCAGCTGGCGTAAACAACTATGGGATTGGCCGCACCTTCGGGGTTTTCCTCGACCTGTTCATTCTCTACTTCTTCGTCCGCTACATGGACCGACCGATGCGCGCCTTCGGCAAGCTCGCCGCATTCTGCTTTGCGATCGGCAGTGCCAACATCACCTATATGGTCATTGCCGCCGCAGTTAGAGACTTCCCGATGTTCAAAGAGCACCCTGGCTGGTTCATCTTCTCGGCGATGTTGCTGATGGCCGCCGGACAACTGATCCTGGCCGGCATCCTGGCAGAGATTCTCGTGCGCGTTCACTACGAACACGGGGACCGTCGTGTCTATAAAGTCCGCAATACATGGCAGGCGAATGACCAGTCGTCGTGACCTTGCTGTCCGCGTACCATGTGCGGCATAGTCGGCTTTTACTCGAAGACCGGCGCCCCTGCTCCCCATGAACCGTTGTGGGGCGGGCTGACCGACTCGCTTGCCCACCGTGGCCCCGACGACGGGGCATACTGGGGCGACGGGCCATTCTTTCTAGGCCATAGACGCCTGTCCATTATCGGGCTCGAAACCGGTGCCCAGCCCATGCCGTCCGCAGACGGTCGCTACGTTATCGCCTTCAATGGCGAGATCTACAATCATTGCGAACTCCGCAAAACCCTCCAGGCACACGGCTGCGAATTCCGCACCGATGCCGATACCGAGGTACTGCTCCACGGCTACCAACGCTGGGGCACAGACCTGCCGAAGCACCTCACCGGCATGTTTGCCTTTGCCATTGCCGACCGCCTGGAGAACAGCCTCTTCCTAGCGCGCGATCGCTTTGGTGAGAAGCCCCTGCTGGTCTGGAACGGGCCAGAGTACGTGGCGTTCGCATCCGAAATGCGCCCGCTGGCAGCCTTAAGCGATCTCCCACACGCTGTCGACCGCGTCGCCCTTGGCGACTACCTCTGCCTCAACTACGTGCCTGGCGAGCGGACCATGATGGCCGATATCAAGCGCCTGCCAGCCGCCACCTCGCGCCTGTATCGCGGTGGCCGCTGTGAAAGCGAAGTCTACTGGCAGCCCGAGCCCTGTGATTTGCCGACTTCGATGCCTGACGCGCTGGACGCTTTTCGCGAGCGTTTCGATCGTGCGGTCAAGCTCACGCTCGCCAGTGATGTTCCGGTAGGGATCTTTCTCTCCGGAGGCATCGACTCCAGCTTGGTTGCGGAGTCCGCAGCGCGCCAAGGCACGCTCACAAACGCCTACGTGCTCGACTTCGCAGAGCAGTCCCACTCGGAGAAAGGCGCCGCTGCGATGGTCGCGGAGCGGCTCGGCATTCCGCTGCAAAGCGTAGCGCTTGAGCCCACGGCAGACATTCAATCGCTCGTGGATCATGCCGATGATCCGCTCGCAGACTCCTCCGCGCTTCCTGTGCGGACCATCTCAGAGCTTGCCGTGCAAGGCAACAAAGTCGTCCTAGGCGGCGACGGGGCAGATGAGCTTTTCGCCGGATATCTCACCTACCACGCCAGCGAACTTCACCGCCGCTATATCAGCCGCTTGCCAGGTCCAGTCCGGCGATCCATGGCTTGGGTCGCGCCGCGACTGCCGATCGGAGGCGGCAAGGTCTCGACCAGCTACAAGCTATGGCGCTTTCTCCGCGCCGCACCACTGCCGACCTCGCTCGCGCATCTTACTTGGAATGGCACCTGGCTGCCCGACCAGGTCAGCGCCTTCATGCGCGACGCTCCCGAAGCTGCGCCATTGAGCAGCCTGTATGAAGGCATGGACTCAAGCCCGGACCTACACGCCCTCCAGCGCCGAGACCAGCGGGAGTACCTCTGCCATGATATCCTGGCCAAGGTCGACCGCATGACCATGTCAGCGGGACTGGAATGCAGAGCGCCATTCCTGAATCACGATCTGGCTAGCTGGGCCTGTAGCCTCCCCCAGTCGATGACCTACGCTGGCGGCACCCTGAAGCACTTGCTTCGCACAGCTGCCCACGACATCTATGGGCCTGAGATCAGCGAACGCCCCAAGCAGGGGTTCAGCATTCCCATCCACGAATGGCTGCGCGGCCCGATGCGAGATCCACTCACTGAGCTGCTCTCCGAAGAGAGCGTCAATGCCACAGAAGTACTTGCACCCTCGCAGGTTCAGGATACACTGCGCATGCACTTGAGCGGCAGGCGCTCGTACGGATGGGAACTTTGGGGCCTAGCGGTGTTTGTCGCCTGGCATCGCTGCCGCATCCAGCACCGCCCTGAACTGCCAACCGCGACCTCGCGACGCCTAACCATCGCCCGAGAATTCACACCGTGAGCAAAGACCAGACAGCCAAAACCATTGACGACTTCGGCGTGCAATGGACCAACTTCCGGGACAACGATGGCTACTACGGCTCGATCGAGCTGTTCAAGGATGCCTTCCCTCTGGTTCCCGTTGAGGAAATCGAAGGCCAGCACGTGCTGGATATTGGCAGTGGAACCGGCCGAATCGTAAACATGCTGCTCGCAGCCGGAGCAGGGCACGTCACCGCCGTCGAACCGTCAGACGCCTACGATGTCATGCTGGAAAACACCGAGCATGCGCGGGAGAAGGTCACTGGCATCCGCTGTCCAGGCAATGAGATCGACCTGGACCAAGCCTGCGACCTTGTCTTCTCCTTCGGCGTCATCCACCACATCCCCGACCCCAAGCCGGTACTCGAAGCCGCTTTTCGAGCCCTGAAGCCAGGCGGCAAGATCACGATTTGGGTCTACGGCTGGGAGGGGAATGTCCCCTATCTGGCAGTCGTACTGCCGATGCGGATGATCACCTCTCACCTGCCACATTGGGCACTACAGCTAGTGAGTAGACTGATGGACATCCCGCTGGTCATCTACGTCTGGCTTTGCCGCTTCCTGCCGCTCCCGCTGGCAAAGTATATGCGCGAAGTCATCGCCAAGCTGACTCCCGAGAAGCGAGTCTGGAATATCTACGACCAGCTTAATCCAGCCTATGCCAAGTATTATCGCCGACACGAAGCCATCTCTGTACTCGAAGAAGCTGGCTTCGTCGATGTAGACGCCTTTCATCGTCATGGCTACAGCTGGTCCGTAGTAGGCACCAAGCCGGAGGCATGATGGACCTCGAGCAGAAGCAGGCGCAGCACTACGACGCCATCAGCGAAGAATACAACGCCCACTACGGCGATCCCCAGAGCATTCGCTACCGCCATCGCTTCGTCTTTGGCCCCTTATTGCGCGGGCTAGAGCTCAATGGCGCGACCTTTCTCGACGCAATGTGCGGGCAGGGCGAAGTCTCAGAGTTTGTGCGCGCCCGGGGTGCCAAGCCCATGGGCCTGGATGTCTCCCCCGAGCAAGTAAAAAGCTACGAGCGCCACTGCCAAGGCAGCACCGGAATCTGCGCCTCCATCCTGGATACCGGACTGGATAGCGAGAGCGTAGACTACGTCAGCGTCATCGGTGGGCTTCATCATGTCCAACCCGATGTCCCCGGGGCTCTCCGTGAAATCCATCGCATCCTCAAGCCTGGCGGCATGCTGCTCTTCTTCGAGCCTCACAAAGGATCATTCTTCGACCTGTTGCGCCGCGTCTGGTACGGGCAGGATGGATTATTCGAAGAAAACGAAGAAGCGTTGGACATGAAGGCACTCCGTGCGGAGTTCGCAGACAGCTATCATGTCGACTTCGAGTATTATAAGGGCAACATCGCCTATCTCTTCGTCTACAACTCCATGGTCTTCCGGCTTCCCGTGGGGGCCAAGAAATACTACGCCCCGCCCTTGCTGTTCCTAGAGCGACTGATCGCCCCCTTCCAGTTTTCCTGGAACTCCTGCTTTGTCATCGGCCGCTGGCAAAAACGCCCGACGCCCTGAAGTGGGAAGGAATTTGGATAGGATCTAATCGGACTGATCGGTTATCCACCGCACCTCCCCGCGCGCCATGCCTGACGTCCCCAGAATGGAGTATACGTATGCCCACACCTTACGCTCCCACTTGTCACTCCCTCCGACAGTTTTTGGGGCGTCGATTGTCATGATGATCGACTCTACCCAAGCAAGACCAGCAGTCATGCAGCCCCTCATTGTCGTCTCGCCTGATCAGTGTCCATCGGTGTTCATCAGTGGTTGATCTTCCCCGCCAGACCCTTTTTGCGAATCCTTTTGTGGTCGACTTTTCCGGGAGCGCGGGCGACTTGCCCGCACTGTAGCAAACCTCTTTGGACGCACAAGGACGAGCCGCAGCTGTGCATTATGGGGCAGGCGGGACGCCTGCGCTCCCAGGTTGAGCTCACGCTCGGACGCCTCTTACGACGAAATCGCATGAATTAATCGGGCTAAACTCGAACAGACTGCTAGATTTCGGTATTTTCCGCTAGCTAGACGAGATCAGACGATGAATCAACACCCGACAAATGCTGCTGATGCCTTGGCCTTGATGAAGGAAAAGGTGGGCTCAGTGATTCCGGAGTTCGAACTCGAGGCTAAGGCCGAGTTGGTCGCGGAGATCGAACGACTCAAGATTGAGCGGAATGCGATTATTCTGGGCCATAATTACATGGAGCCTGCGCTGTTTCATACGGTGCCGGACTTTGTCGGCGATTCGCTGGAACTCAGCCGCATCGCCGCGGAAGCGGAGCAGGATGTGATCGTCTTTTGCGGCGTCCGCTTTATGGCGGAAACCGCCAATATCCTGAACCCAAATAAGACGACGCTCATTCCGGCTCGCAAGGCGGGCTGCTCGCTCGCGGAAAGTATCACCGCTCAGGATGTGCGGGATCTGCGCAAGCAGTACCCGGGTGTTCCCGTGGTGACGTACATCAATACCTACGCGGACGTAAAGGCGGAATGTGATATCTGCTGCACGTCGGGCAATGCCAATGAGGTCGTAGAATCCCTGGGATCGGAGACGGTTATTTTTCTGCCAGACGAGTTTCTGGCCAAGAATGTGGCCCGGGAAACGGGGAAGCACATCATCGTACCAACGCGCGATCCCAAGGTGGATGCCGACGTGGACTACCAGATGATCGGCTGGCACGGGCGCTGTGAGGTGCACGAGAAGTTCACAGTTGCGGACATCGCAGCGGCACGAGAGAGCTACCCAGATGTGATAGTCCTGACGCACCCGGAATGCCCGCCAGATGTGGTCGAGGCTTCAGATTTTTCGGCCAGCACGACGGCTATGGTGCGCTTTGTCCAGGCCAGCCCAGCCAAGCACTTTCTGATTCTCACGGAATGCAGCATGGCGGACAATATCGCCGCTGAGAATCCGGAGAAGGAGATGCTTCGCATGTGCAGCATTCGCTGCCCGCACATGAATGAGATCACGCTCGAGGAAACGCGCGATGCGCTGCGTGATATGCGTTACATCGTCGAGGTCCCCGAGCCAATTCGCACACGCGCCCGTCGTTCCGTGGAGCGCATGCTTGAGATCATGCCCAAACGTCAGGTTCACGCGGTCACCGATTGACACCCACCCGGGACTGTTGCCTGGAGTATGCGCTGGCCAGGCTGGGAAGCCAGCGCGGTATGCAGATCACTGGCGCATGTTTGGGGCTGGTAATCGTTGGGCTCTACCACTGGTTTGATGCCCGGGTTCCGTTTCTGCTGCTGTTCAGTATCCCGACGATATTGATCCTGCTGTCGGCGGTCCAGACCTTGAGTAAGGAACAGGACATCACCGACGAATTGCAGCTGATTCGCATTACAGGTGCCCGACCGG
>Ga0209308_10002729_pt1 | contig 15026 bp, 12 predicted proteins | sample COGITO_mtgs_1204_3_FD_184806 | JGI IMG/M metagenome (GOLD analysis project Ga0209308, IMG submission 184806) | Pelagic marine microbial communities from North Sea - COGITO_mtgs_120405 (SPAdes) (version 2) | ecosystem: Environmental > Aquatic > Marine > Epipelagic ...
ACTCGCTGTCTCTGCGATCAGAACAGGATCTGAGACAGGCTCAGGAACTTCTGGATCTTTAGGCTCTGCTCTTACAGGCGCCTACGGCGATGTAACGATGAATGCGGACGGCAGCTACGCCTACATCGCCAACAACGCTGCAGCATTAGCTGCGGGCGCGCAAGTCACCGATACTTTTACCTACACCGTCACCGATGGCAACATCACCGACACCGCCGAAATCGTGATTACAATCACAGGCACAAATGACCCGCCCTTTGCTACAGATGATGCGAGCGCCGTGGATGAAGATGACACACTCAGCATTGCGGCAACTGGCCTGCTAGCAAATGACACCGATGCCGATGCAGGTGCTTCGCTTTCAATTACTGCCATTCGCACCGGAGCCGAGAGCGGGTCCGGCACAGCCGGTTCGATCGGAGTCGCGCTGGCAGGCGCCTACGGCGATTTTACTGTTAATGCTGATGGCAGTTACAGTTACAACGCAAACAATGCCAACGCATTGGCTGCAGGCACGACGGCTACGGATACCTTCACCTACACGGTCAGCGATGGCACCATCACCGATACCGCTGAAATTGTAATTACCGTCACCGGCGTTAACGACCCACCTGTTTTAACTGGTGATCTCGCCGCACCGATCGACGAAGGCGACACCTACAACCTGACAACGACTGATCTTTTCTACACCGATAGCGATGATGACAATGCCGGCGTCACCTTCACAGTCAGCAATCTCGACAGTGCCCTGACCCTTACAGTGAACGGCAGTGCCGCATCCACATTCACAGGCACCCAGCTGGCTGCCGCCGGGCAGGTCACGTTTACGCACGATGGCGCTGAGGGCGATACCGTAACCTTCGCCGTCAATGTCGAAGACGGTAACGAGGACAGCAGCGCTCCCAGCAACAGCACCTTTACCTTTACCATTACCGATGTGAACGACCCACCTGTTTTAACCGGCGATCTCGCCGCACCGATCGACGAAGGCGGCACCTACAACCTGACAACGACCGATCTTTTCTACACCGATAGCGATGATGACAATGCCGGCGTCACCTTCACAGTCAGCAATCTCGACAGTGCCCTGACCCTTACAGTGAACGGCAGTGCCGCATCCACCTTCACAGGCACCCAGCTGGCTGCCGGGCAGGTCACGTTTACGCACGATGGCGCTGAGGGCGATACCGTAACCTTCGCCGTCAATGTCGAAGACGGTAACGAGGACAGCAGCGCCCCCAGCAACAGCACCTTTACCTTTACTGTTGTTGAAGTTGCTCCGTCACTAGATCATTATGCCATCTCACTTTCATCGAACTCAGCCAGCACCTGCGGCGTTCTGGCCATTACCGTAACGGCGCACAACGCGAGCGACGGCGAGGTCGCTACCGATCATAACGTAACGCTTGGCGTATCAATTTCAGGCCCGACTTGGAACGAAACCGGTTCAGGAACGATCGGCCTCACCTTTAATGGCAATTCGGTTTCCGCCAACCTCATAAGTAGCGCCGCGATTAGTAACCTTCAAGTTACCCTCACCGATACCACCAATAATGCTATTGGCATTAGGGGCAGTGAATCACCAACCTTTGCCTTTACCAACGCAGGCTCAAGCTTAAGCTTTACGGGCCCAGGTAACCTCACCGCAGGACTTAATAATACCGCGCCTACCGCCACAATAGCGGTGACCACACCCGCAGATTGCACGGCGGCAGGTACTGGCACTTTAAGCACAGCATTTTATTTTGGCTGCCTTGACCCTACTAGCTGTGTCGATGGCCAGGATCTCACCATCAACAATCAAGCGGTGAGTAGCAGTTCGGGCAGTCCAACAAGCGTCTCTCTGGGATTTACCAACGGCACCAGTGCCCCCTTTGAGGTCAATTACGAGGATGTAGGTCAAGTACAGCTAGCGGCGGCAGTCACGATAGCCGCGACGGGTGATAATCCTGCCCATACCGTCACTGGATCAACTACTTTCGTCTCTAAACCTGCTGACTTTATACTCGCTCTGGACAGCAATTCTGCCAGTGGCGGCTTTAAAGCAGCAGGCGAGGCCTTTACCATCGGCACAACGGCCACAAACCTAGACGGCAACACAACACCAAATTACGGCGCAGAGACGACTCCTGAAACCCTCACGGCATCCTTTGTCAGTTTAGTTGCGCCGTCCGACGGTGCTAATGGCAGCTTGAGCCCCGGCACCTATACCCACGCAGGCTCAGGGGTCGGCAGCTTGGCGGGAGTAACCTATAGTGAAACCGGTACCATCAACCTGCAAGTGGGAACCGATTCAGACTACCTCGGCACGGGTAGTCAGATTAATTCTTCGGCAGTCACTACCGGCAGGTTTTATCCCAGTTATTTCACTCTGGGCAGCAATCAGGTTATTGACAGCTGCAGCAGCGGTAATTTTACCTACCAAGGCACCGGTGCCTCCGTGTCGTACATCGTTACCGCGAAAAATGCTGCAGACGTTACCACGAGCAATTACACCAACGGGGCCAGTAATCTTGCGAGTTTTTCCCTCGTGGCTGAGGCGGTGGCTGATGACGGTTCAGACTATACAACGCGATTAACACAGTCTGCCTCCAGTAGTTGGAATGCAGGTGTTTACACACTCAGCAACACAACCGTTGCCTTCAGTCGGAGCGCAACGCCTGAGTCCAGTTACAGCGTCGATATCGGCCTCAAGGCCATCGATACCTCAGACAGCGTCAACTTTTCTAGCTTAGACATGAACGCTGCCGCAAGCGGCTGCGGCGCGGCATGTGATGCTATAGATTTATCTGGCAACCCAAAATTACGCTGGGGCCGGTTATCCCTCAGCTCTGCTAGCGGCTCTGAATACCAATCATTGCCTTTGCCTTTGGTTACTGAGTATTACAATGGCTCGAGCTTCATCACCAACACCGATGACGGTTGCACAACGATCGCGCGTTCTAAAATAGAATTTAACAATGTTCCGATCTCCCCCCCCTCAGACCTCACCGTTGATATTGGCAGCGGCAGCAATAACAGCGCAGGCAGCTCCTCGAATGTCGATCTTACATCTACCGACTTGGTTCTGGTCACAGGGGACGGGAACCTTGTGTTTTCAGCACCATCAGACAACGACCGAGGGTCGTTTACCGTAGACGTCGATCTCACCGACCTGCCTTGGCTCAAATACGATTGGGACTTAGACGGCAGCCACGACGATTCACCACCAACCGCAACAGGCACCTTTGGCGTTTTTGGTGGTCACGATAAGATTTTGTTTCGAAAACCCTCTAATTAGTACCGAGTGCGCCGGTACGCAGAAGCAATTCCCAAACGCCTACCTCTGCAAAGATGGCGGAATGTGCCGCCCTGGAGATCAATCAGCCGCTAGATCAAAGAGACCCTACTGCGGACCAAAAAGTGACCAAGCAAACTTGCAGCTCAAAACAATACATCTCTAATTGGGATCAATTAACGTCTGGGGGATCACCCTTGCCCCACATGCGCTTGAGCGCGCTTCAATTAAAGGGCACTAATCTCGACGGTTTTAGTGATCGAATCACAGGTTCCAAGGCTGGTAATCGTGTAGATTGTATTGCCTCCCGCGCTTACCGAGCTACAAGTTACCGCCGCTGAGCAACCGCTCATGCCTGCATCACTAGTAAAATTGTAATTAATCGCGGAGCTTGAGCACGTCACACCACTGGCATAATCGGGCGCGTCGGAGGGATCAAAGGCGACATTCATCGCTAAGTCCGCGCCGGTATCAGCGGCAAGGGTCGCCCTTAGGTTCGTTATATATTCAATTCGCCCAGAAGCATTATCTTCTACCAGCAAACCCATATTGACCGCAAAAGCCGCCATGACTGTAATCACAAAGATGGCGATGGGCAAACCAATGCCCCGTTGACGGGGTTTATTTCTGAAGCGCATCGATCGATGGAAATTTCCTAACATTACGGCGCACTCGTTATCTGTATTTCATGGCGTATCGTGATCGCCTCAGCACCATCAGCAAAGTTGAGGTTCAACCGAACCGTGCCAGTGCTTTGAAGTCTTGAAGCCGCGACATTAAATGCCGTTAGACCACTGTTAACGATCGTATCAGCAATCAGCGCGCGATTGGGTGCACTGGACGGCAAACAAGACGCTGTATCAGGAGTGCACTGGGTCGATTTAAGACCTGAGCTCGTGTAATTTTTGTAACGAAACAGCTTTCCACCTTCGACACAAAAACTCACAGGCTCCTCTGCCAGATAAAGCCTCTGAGCATCTGAACCACTCCTAAACAAATGGTTACCTGACAAGGTTACCGTTTCTATACCGCCAGACACACTCGCGCTATAACTCGTAATCGTTGCCAAGGGTCCTGGACTCGATGCGGCGTAGAGGGTAGCGGGAACCACAGGATAGATAATCGCGTACTTTTTTCCAGAGAGCCCAGATGCTGTAAATGGAAGCGCGGTCAAGGAATTACTAGCAGACACAAAATTAACGTCTAAATAGCTAGTGGCGTCGGCCACAGGAAAGTACTCAAGACACTGATCACCTGAGCTCTCAGCACTGGTGACGCGGATGCTATTGGGTACGGCAAGGCCGAGGGCCATTTCCAGCTTTTGGGTCGCGATACGACCGATCGCGCTCAGCTGATTTCGGGTGGCGGTATTCACATAGCTTTGGGTTGACGAAATGACAAATGCGACCGTGCCCCCTGCCAAGATCCCCATCAACACAATCGTGACGACGAGTTCGACCAGGGTTACGCCGCGTTGTTTAGAGATCCTGGAAGCCATTTTGACCGAAGACCCTTGATGTGTGGGACCTGCTTGGCAACAGCCCCCATCGCCTCGAACAGGCTGACATGGCGAAGGTGCAATCATGCTGCGCGCCATATTAATAATTCGCCCGGTGAAACGTAAAATCCAAGGCCTCGCCATTGGGCTGCGTTATGGTGAGCACGACCTTCTTGCTGTCGCTGACACTGCCAGAGCGCGGCGCAACATTCCCAGAGTAAGTGACCTGGACCTGCACTCTAAAATTTTCATAACCCGTTCGGGTATTGCCTTCGGCATCTAGCAGCGCATTCCCACTACCACTGCCTTCATCCAGATCGTCATAATCATCAATATCATCAAATGCTGTACGAGCGGATTCACCTGTATCGGGCCCCAGCGCCGCGTTTGAGTTTGCAGTGCAACCGTTGCCGCCGGATACGCCATCACAGGGCGGCACGCCGCCAACGGGCGAGTTTTCATCATATCGTTTGGCTTTTATTTCTCCTAGATAGGACTGCGCGAGTTCGATCGCTTTGGTTTCGTCATAGGTGTAGGCACCGCTGATGGTATTTTGGCCAATCATCTGAGTGACCGCTGTAAGCGCGATCGCTAAAATAACAATCACCACCACCATCTCGACCAGCGTCACGCCGAATTGAACGAGGGTTTGTGAAGGCCGTCGATTACGCATTGATCATCATTCACTGGTGACGAGTATTAATACCTTAAAGCCAAGGCCGTTTTACCGCAAAGCCAATCAAGAGTTAGCCACTTTAGCTTGCAAAAATGGAAAGTATGATCGCCACAAATGGAGCAATAAAACAGGGTCGGGTCTAAGTCGGGTTTCGGGTTTGTGATTTATCACAACCGCCAATTGAACCGCAATCACGCTTTATTATAAGCAGGCCCCCCTATGGACAAAACCAGCTGGCGAGATACAAAGACTATTTTGACCATTCAGACATATCGGAAAACCGTCGCTATCCACGGATTCGACTTCACCATCGCTTGCATAAGCCAGCGTGATCGGCGAACTAATCGCACCGCAGGCAGTGCCAGACCCAACCGCACCCGCAGTTATTGCAACGTCGTTACTTGGGAAAGTTTTCGTCGAGTCGATTGCGCCGCTTACTAGGGAGGACACTGTGACATTCGAGCCACTCACAGACATCTTCAGTTGAACGTTTTGTTGTCCTAATGACGTCTGCTGAGCACCTCGAGCTATCGAGAGAATGCTATCTCTTACAACAATCTCATCGAACCCTCCAGTGTCTGCTAACCTTCCGATTGAAACGGACATCAAGATACCGACGAGAGCAATAACAGCAATCAATTCAACAATCGTAAACCCTGCTAACCGATAATTCACTGGCGGTTTAGGACACCGAAGGCTTTTGGATTAGCTTATGGTGCTGTTCCAACCGTTATAGCACTAATGACACCAGTCGCCACGGTGTAAGTAAACTGTGCAGCATAGGCGCCTGTGGCATCGGACTCAGGGAGATAAATCCAATCACAAGTAGCTAAGGTTGCATTGTTATCCACGGCATACCACTCAGTTCCAGCGGAAAACTGCGCATCAGCCTCTGCCAATGCATTCGCCCCAGTAGTGGCAGCAGATGTTCCTGTAATGACCGCGGGCGCTTGCGCACCCAAAGCGCCCGAGAAAATTCCCGCGCATTGGTCTAGTCCGCCGCCGCCAGCGCCACCATCTGTTGGATAACCCGAAGAATTGAGCACCAGGTCATCGGTGCCATCTTCATCCATATCGATAGGGCTGATTTTTCCACCAGTGATATACTTAGCCTTCGCCAAACCTATCGCTGACATCAAGGCGCCCCTGACGCCTTCAGCAACAGCCAATTGTGCATCATCCTGCACATCAATGAATCGCGGTAAGGCCGTTGCCGCCAATATCCCTAGAATAATAATTACAACCACCAGCTCAACAATGGTGAACCCTTTTTGATTGTCTCGGTTTAACCTAGCCATACTTAAATCTCCCTGATTTATTTCTTAAGTTTGTTCCTCTATTGAGCTCAATTCAAGGTCTGAAGTGAGCTTTTTAAACGATTACTGCATTTTTTTTAACGCAAGAAACACCTTCTAGTCGTTAATTTTCCTCATAGTCTGATACTGCTACCTCTTAACTGATTTTTCTTGGTTACAGGGCAACCACGATTCATTGTCTATCTTTCGATCATCGTGATCACCGAGCCGCTGCGCCCAAATCCCAGATCGGCAAAAATACGCCCAATGCCAAAATCAGCACCAACCCCGCAATGAACATAATGAGGATCGGCTCGATACTCGCTGTCAGTCGATTCAAGTCATATTCCACTTCGCCATCGTAGAAATCCGAGACCTCATCCAGCAGATCCGGCAGGCTGCCACTCTCCTCACCGACTGCTATCATTTGTAGCACAAGGGGTAAAAAGATCTCGCTGCGCTGGGCCGTTAAGTATAAAGACTCGCCGCGGGAAACACCGCCGCCCATACCAGCGACTTGTTTACCGATATACTTATTGCCCACCACGTCCGCGACCACGTTAAGCGCTGTCACAATCGGCACACCCGAGCGGCCCAAAATCGCAAAGGTCTTGGCAAACCGGGCAAGGGCAATTCGCTCGAAAATGCTGCCCACTAATGGCATCTTGAGCCGCAGTTGGTCCCACATGAGGCCGCCCTTGGCGGTTTTGGTCCAATACTGGAAGCTACCGTAGCCGATAACGATCAAACTTAAAATCACTGGCCAAAAATTGAGGGCAAAATCCGAGGTCGCAATCAGCGCCTTTGTTTGCCAGGGCAAATCGGCGCCCATCTTTGAAAACACGCCCGAAAACGCGGGGATCACAAACACCGTGACCACCGCAATGGCGCCTGCCATTGCCATTAACACAAACATCGGATAACGCGTTGCGCTTTTTAATTGTTTGTCGGTATTGCGCTCGATCTCCATATAGCGCCCAAGGTCTTGGAAGGCCAAATCTAAACGGCCCGTGTTTTCACCCACTCGGACCAAACTCAAAAATAAATCGTTGAACACCTTAGGGTGCTGACTCATACCTTCGGACAAGGTATTGCCGCGCTCTAAGGATTGGATGACGGATTTCAGGACCCGGCGCATGGCAGGGTTAGACAGCGATGCCTCAAGGCCTCGGATGGCCCGATCTAATGGCAAGCCCGCTTTCGTGAGGTTGTACATTTGTCGGGAGAAGGTGATTAATTCGATCGAGGTGATTTTATCTTGAATCAGGATTTGCTTGAGCGAGCGCCCACCTAATACATCGTCTTCTGCCAGCTTTAACTCGATCGGCGTGATTCGGCTGCCCAGCAGGGTGTCGGCTGCCGCATCCAGGTTCGCCGCATCGATAATGCCATCGACCAAGCCGCCCTCGATATTACGCCCCTTGTAGGCAAAAGACGCCATTAGGTGAGCCGCTCAAGGGTGAGCTCGTTATCCAGCGGGCTGTTCTCGCGTTCCGCGCTTAAACCCGGCGCGTCAGCAGATTCGCCGCCGCCTAGCTGTGAGGTGCTTGGCTCGAAAGGTATCGGCTCATGGGGCGCAAGGCTTGGTGCCTCGGCCTCTTCAAACTGCTGGGCAACCCGCAGCACTTCGCTAATGGTGGTCACGCCGTTGACCGCGTGCTCCAGCGCGCTCACGATGAGCGGTTTAAAGCCTGGTTGGGCATTGGCCAACTGTACAAATTCTGAGGCATTGCCGCGGCGCAGGGCGTCGGCAATATTGTCTTTAATGACCAGCATCTCGTAGATGCCAATTCGGCCGCGATAACCGGTTTGATTACAGTGCGCGCAACCCGCGGCGGTTCTAATGCTGCCATTGGCAATCACATCTGGCGTTAAATAACGCTGCATCCAACTGGCTTCGATGCTGTCAGGCTGATAAGGCGTCGCGCATTCGCTGCAGAGCTTACGGACCAAGCGCTGGGCCACAATCGCCCGAAGACTGGACGCCGCTAGAAAGGGTTCGACCCCCATGTCCATCAACCGCATGGCCGATGACACCGCATCGTTGGTGTGTAACGTCGAGAGCACCAAGTGCCCGGTCATGGATGCCCGCAGAGAAATCTCAGCCGTTTCAACATCCCGGATCTCACCGACCAAGATAATGTCGGGGTCTTGCCGCAGCGCCGCTCGCAGTACATTGGCGAAATCGAGCCCAATGTTGGTATTCACCTGCACCTGGTTCACCCGGGGCAGCTTGTATTCAACCGGGTCTTCCGCTGTGATGATCTTTTGGCCGGCCTGATTCAGCTCGTTCAACGCGCCATATAAGGTGGTGGTCTTGCCACTACCGGTCGGCCCGGTGACCAATATCAAGCCAAAGGGCAAATGGATCATGCGCCTGAAGTCTTTGAGCATGGCCGGGGACATGCCGGTTTCATCAAGGGACGTCAGCCCAGCTGTTTGATCCAAGACCCGAAGCACACAGCTTTCACCAAACTCTACCGGCATGGTGGACAGCCGGATATCGAGTTTGCGATTGCGCACGAGCAAACTAAACCGGCCGTCTTGGGGCAGGCGGCGCTCGGAGATGTTCAGCCCCGCCATCAATTTCAATCGCAGGACTAAGGCCGAACTAATCCGGCGTTCTTTCATCACCTGCTCTTGCAGAATGCCGTCGACCCGCTGACGAATTCTGAGCACGCCATCATCCGGTTCGATATGAATATCCGAGGCCCGTACTTGAACCGCATCTTCAAAAATAGACTGCAGCATCTTGACCACCGGCGCGTCGTCATCCTGCAGACCGGTTTGTAGGCCCTGAAGATCAAACAAGCCTTCGGTCACCTCGCTGTCGAGTTCCTCAGCATAGGATTCGATTTCGCTGGTTCGGCGATAGACCGTATCTAACGTGTCCAATAATTCACTTTCGCGAACAATCGCAATATCGATCGTTTGCTTTAACAGTAGGCACAACTCATCGTACGCAAAAATATCCAGCGGGTCAGCCATGCCCACCTGATACACCCCCGCTTTTTCCGCGAGCACAATGGCTTTGTGGCGCCGGGCGTAACTTTCATCCAAACGGTTGATGAGCTCTAAATTAAACGGGAACTGCCGCAACCCAACAAATGGTAGGTCTAACTGTTTCGATAAAACGCGCAGTAAATCATCTTCACTGAGCGCGCCAGACTCGATCAAGACCCGCCCAAGCTTTTTGCCAGAGCCCTTTTGCTCGGCCAGAGCAGCGTCTAATTGCGATGCTGAGATCATCGCTTGCTCGACCAATAAATCGCCAATCCTGATTTTACGCGGCGCGCTCATCGGTTACCTCGCAGGCTTTTCAACCGTTGCACGTTGTATTGGTTCAGAGTGGGGTCGCCCAAGCCGTAGCGATTGGCGGTTTGGTGGGCCGAGCGAGCATCGTCTACCGAGCCCATCGCGTCGAGCGCAACCGCATAGGAAAGCCAGAGACGGCCGTTGGTTGGGTCAACCTGCAGGAGCCGCTGATACATGGCGCTTGCGTCCTCCATGCGGCCCGTTTGCTGCAGTAATAGCGCGTACAGCTGGTAATACTCTGGGTCTTGTTCCAGCGTGGGCGGCAACTCCGCCAGCAGTGCCAGCGCCCGAGCCGGATCGGCGGCCATCACAAGCCTCGCAAAGAGCTTTTTATACCCGACAAAGTTCGGCGCAAGTTCCAGCCCGCGGGTTAGCACCCGCTGCGCCTGACCCGTCTCACCCCGGGCCAGCAAAATGGTGGCGAGGGTTTCTCGGCTTTGGTGGGCTTGGGGTTGGCTTTCAATAAATTCGGTGAGTAATGCAATGGCTTCGAGTATTTGCCCTTGATCGATCTGATCTAACGCTTGCTGCACCACGGTCAAATCTTGTGTTTCGGGGGTCATCGCTCGCGCGCTGCGCAGTGCGTTATCCGCGGGGCCCTCGGACATGGCGGTTGATTGAGGGTCGATAAGCCGCCTACTTCCCTCGACTGAAGGGCGCTGGGTTTGCTCCGATGTCACGACGGCATCTGCCGCCTCAAAGCTGTTGAGGAACTCTGAGCGACTGGGCGCCTCAGCAGCCTGCGCACTGCCCGATGCGATGCTCAGTCCCAGCCACAGCAGCAAGGCCGGACTGACACATCGTTGGTTAAGGCGAAGGCTTAGCATTGGGGTTATTCCCTCGAGCCTCGGTAATAGGGGTCAATGCTTCTGCGGATTTTACCCACCCGGTCAACCGACTCGTCCAAGAACGCTTCCATCGCATTGCCCTCATCCACCAGCGCGCGCAACAGAATCACCAATTCGGTCTTGACCGTCTCTCGCTGCTTTTGCTCCAGCGCCGAGCCCAGCAGCGGCACTTCGCTCAACCCTGGCGCGCCGGCTTTATCCCCGGTTGCCCGAGTTTGCATTAAGCCCGAGATCACAATGACTTCGCCGTTACGAACCCGGGCAATGGTGTCGGACTCTCGGGTTGCGCTGTTCGCAAGCGGAAACTCCTGACCATTGATAATTTTTAGATCTTCTTTGACTTCACTCAAGATCGGATGAATGTGCAATATAATGTCGCCCACTTCACTGATCTGGGGCGTGACATCCAGCGCAATCCCCGAGAAAAAAGGCTCCAAACTGCTGTTTTGATTGGTGGTCTGCTCGATGCCGGCACCAAAACTGGTCGTGCTGGCATTGGTTAAAAAGTAAGCCTCTTGGCCTACTTTAAAGATCGCCTTTTGATTGTTCAGCGTCACGATTCTAGGACTGGACACCACCTGCACATTGCCCTGGGTTTCCAATAAATTAATGACACCACTGAAATCCGAGAATTGCATATCAAAGCTGAGGGGCTCCCCTATTCCATCAATCTGAGATCCTAATTGACCAAAGCTATAACTGACCTCGCGATTATCCGACTGGTACAGCGCACTCAAATTGATTCCAGATTGGAAGCCTTCTTTGAGTTCGACTTCGAGGATCTTGGCTTCCAGAATGACTTGCCGTTGCAGCGCCTCTTGCGAGGCCTCAATAAACGCCTCAACCTGCGCCAGCTCGCTTGGGAAGGCCCGCACCAGAATCATCCCGGTCTGCGGCGATACAATGACCGAGCGCGCCTGGTTACCCACAGCTTGTCCAGCCATCTGAGTGGGCGCATTGATAATGCTCCGAATGACGGCCTCAAGCCCTTTCCAGTAATCGGTGGAGGTTTCGGTGCTAATCGAGGCGCGGCCAGCATTCTGATTATTCTGATTGTTCTGATTATTCTGGCCATTACCCGTATTGTTGTTATTACCGCCTTGATTGTTTTGATTTTGGTTCTGATTGTTGCCGTTTTGATTGCCGCCTTCAGAGATGCCGCTCGCGGTCACCTGCATACTGGAGTTACCCGATCGGCTCACATTCAAATAATTCAGACGAAAAATTCGGGTCTGCAGGCCCCCAGGCCGAATTTGATAGACGGCGTTTTCAAACACAATCGAATATCCGTAAAGATCACTCACTTGATCCAATACGTCCGTGACCGTCACGTTTTTTAAATCCAGTGCTGAAATAGTGCCTTTGGTATCGGGGTGCACAACCACGCTCAGGTCGGTGCCGACGGTGAGCAAGTTAACGAAATCTCGAATGGGGAGCGCCTCTTTGACCGAGAAATCAAAGCGGGCCTCCAGGGCGCTCGCTTCTTCCGTGACCAAGGTAATCGGCGGCAGGAGCGCTTCAAGCACAGCCGCGGGCGGTTCAATTCGATTACTTTTACCGGCTGCATCCCGGCTTTTTAGCAACTCGTCCTGAACCTCATCCAAGACCTTGGTATCGTAGGCAACATAGGGCCCGGCAGACTCACAGCTCGCGAGCGCCGTCATGGCAGCAAGCACGGCGATTGCCAGCCATTGCCGCATCCTGAGTATTGGGTCCACGAACATTATGGCCTGGCCCTTTTGGTTGAGTCTTTGTAAAGCGATAAACGAATGGCCTCGATGCCGCGTTGCAAGGTCACGCCGTCTCGATCAATTTTTGTAACCACCGCGCCTTCGATCTCATCACCTTCTTGAACTTGTTGTTGATTAATCAAAGCATACTTGCCGTTCGGTCGGACCAAAATCGAAGAGACTTGGTAGGTTTTACTTTCAATCACCACCTCCGTGACCCGCTCGCCCAATTGATCCTCCGTGACACCGGAAAGGCTCAGCTGCAGTGGCATGGTTGGGTCCACCAGCCCAACGAAATTCTGAGAGGCGCCCCAACTCTTAGAAACGCAGCACCCAAGAACCAAGATCAGCATGAGTCTACACATCCAGCAATTGCTCCTGGGTACTCAAAGTGAAGACCTGAATGGTAATCTCGCCTTCAGGATACGTGACTGCTTTGTATTCTACGCGCTCCCAAAAAAAACGCACGCCCAGCGTTTCGATCTCGGCAAGGTACTTCAGCACATCCAGGTAGCTGCCCTTCAACGTCAAGTCCAACCCGTGCTTATAGATCACCAGCGCACCGGCATCGCTATTGCCCGTTCTAAAAAACAAACTTTCGGGCGGCCGATTCTGCATCGCAACCAAGGTCACCCCACCTTGCTGCGACATAACGCGACTGAGGACGACCGCCATATCCGCGGGCTGCACCAGCTTGCCGGACATGGCTTCAATTTCCAGATCGAGGCGGGTATTTTGGGCGTTGAGCCGGGCAATGGTACGCTGCAGCAGGGTATTCGGGTCTGCCTCGGCAACCGCGTCAAGCGCTGCGCGCTGCGCCTCAAGGGCCGCGTTCTGGGACTGAAGCTGCGCCAGATTCCGGATTTCTGTCTGAACATATTGCTCGAGGCCATCCTTAACCAAAAACTGCCAGCCATAGCCCAGGGTTACCGAAACCGCGATCAAGACTATTGCCCGCTCACGCAGGCCTCTAAGCGCGAACCAGACTTGTAATTCTGTCCAGAGCGAAGTGTTCATTGCGTCAACGCCTCCCCAGTTCGAATTTCAAAGACCAAACTCTGCCCCTCGGGCAACCCTTCGGCAACGGTCCCCGTGCGATCCAGGTCTAGATCACGAAAGGCCTTGCCTTGAAACACAACACTACGGTCGAGCCCTGCAATGTAATTGGTAATATACTCGCCGTTGAGCACCTCGCCACGCAACCGCACCGCTGCGCCGCCTTGACCTAACTCGACTTCCGTCAACCGCAAGCCCCTTACATGGAACCGGGCAAGGTCTGCAAAATAGGCCGAGAACCCATCGGCATTGCCCGGAACTTCCTGATCCAGAAACCGCCTAAGGGTGAGCTTGTCTTTTTGAACGGCCTCCAGCGCCTGCATTTCCGCCTCAAGGCCCGGGTCTTTCGCTCGTGCCTCGATTAACTGCTCCAGGCTTTGGATGTCTTGCAATAAAGCCTCTCGCTGGTTCGTTTCGAACGCCACCTCAGTGGCCACAGCACCTTGATCCCAAAGGTCCACGGCTGATAGAACGAGGAGGATCAATAAAACCCCGCCAACGTAACTGGCAAACAAATTGAGGGACAGCCAATCCACCTTCGGGCGCAGCGCCTGGGAATATAGGTTAATCGACTGCCGTGACATCTAGGCGTCTCCGTCCAAAACCGCACCGGCTGCAAATAACACCTCATGCTGATCGCGGGCAGACAGCAAGGACCCCGTATTCCAGAGCTCGTTGAGATTCAGCGCGGAGGCTTGCGCAACCAAATTCAGGTTCAACTGCTCGATTAACTGATTGGTAACGCCTGGCACGGGTGCAAGCAACAGCTGCATCACCTGGCCTTGTCCCATTTGATTTTCGAAAAAATCAAGCGAGCGCTGCAGCTCGACCAAAAACCGCTCAAAGTTGAAGGCCCAATCACTGCTCGCCATGGACGCCTGGTCAATCTTCGTGTTCAGACTACGGCACAAATACAGGGTGCCATCGCGCATTAGGCTCAAGCGGGCCTGACCGTCTCGCACGTCCAACACCGCAAGGCCATCTTCCGCCTCCGTTAAGGCCAACGCCAAGGACCGAACCGCCATCTCTCGAATATCAATTCGATCCAATCGCAAGCCAGATTCTAAAACCAAATCTCGTATTTCTATTAAATGCTGCATGGACGCACCAACCGCATACAGCATAGGCCGCGGGTAGGCGCCCTCAGGGACCGTAAAGACATCGATGTTCAGATCATCAAGTGGGATTTTAACCTTGTCTTTCAACAGAAACCGCACGGCAGCAAGGCGCTCAGAGACAGGCACGTTTGGCGCCTCGACCAATTGCAACTCATAGCGATCGGCAGCCAATACGACCGAGCAGGGCATGTGTTCAAGCTCTAGCTGGGCGAC
>Ga0209308_10002734_pt1 | contig 15002 bp, 11 predicted proteins | sample COGITO_mtgs_1204_3_FD_184806 | JGI IMG/M metagenome (GOLD analysis project Ga0209308, IMG submission 184806) | Pelagic marine microbial communities from North Sea - COGITO_mtgs_120405 (SPAdes) (version 2) | ecosystem: Environmental > Aquatic > Marine > Epipelagic ...
GAAAAAGGTAAAATTCCCAGTTCTCTGAACACTTGGCAGTTCAATCGATATGAATTGGCTGCAAATGCAGGAATTAACACAGCAATTAATGAAAAATGGCAGTTTAACGCTAGATTCCATTACTCGATCACTCCAGCTCTCGGAAAACGTGGTATTGTCCGCCAGTTCTCTTATTATGGAGGTGCGTATAGCAACGTTATCAGTCTCTCTTTAATTAGGGTGTTATTACCTAAACATTAGGCAAGAACTTAATATTCCTCTTCAGCCCTTCGTAGCCAGTTCTTTTAACCGCAGATCCTGTGAAGAGCTCATTAAAAGTCTCAAATTCCAATTCTTCCCAGTCCTTTCGATCCATTTTCAAAAGTTGATCTTTTGGATGAAAATCTGACTCTTGATGTGGTTTACTGAAGCGATTCCAGGGACAAACATCTTGACAAATATCGCAGCCGAATATCCAGTCGTTGAATTTACCCTTGAATTGATCAGGCAGTTTCGCGTCCTTTAACTCAATGGTAAAATATGAGATGCATTTACTCCCATCAACTAAATATGGTTGAATAATGGCATCTGTTGGACAAGCATCTATACAAGCTGTACAGGTGCCGCATAAATCCTTTGATTGATCATCGGAATCCAAATCCAAATCAACGATCAATACCGCCAAAAAAAAGAATGATCCTTTTTGCTTCGATAGGACATTGGAATGCTTTCCCATCCAACCGAGACCGCTCTTCTTTGCCCATGACTTTTCCATTACAGGAGCAGAATCAACGAATCCTCGACCATTGATAGGTCCAAATATTTCGTTTAATTCAGCCATAAAGGCTTTTAGCTTCTTCTTGATAACCTTGTGATAATCGCGGCCGTAGGCGTATTTACTTATTTGATATGATTCCTTTGGAATCACGATAGATGGATAATAATTCTGGCTAAAAACAATTACACTTTTCGCTCCGGGCACTAAAATGCGCGGATCAATACGCTTTTCAAAATGATCGCTCATGTAACCCATGTCCCCATGAAAACCATTCTTGAGCCATTGCTCCAAATTTCTAGCATCCTCTTCGAGCGCGGTTGCCTTGGCAATTCGGCAATCCAAAAAACCAAAGCGCTTGGATATCTCTTTTACCGTGTTGCTTCTAGCCTCTAGTACAAGATTATGGGCAGCCATCCTAAAACAGCGACCCCTGAGGTCCACCGTGATATTCCCTTCCTAAGTGAGTAAAAGCCAACTTAGTAGCTATTCTTCCACGTGGCGTCCGATGAAGAAACCCTTCCTGAATTAAATACGGTTCATATACCTCTTCAATCGTGCCTGCCTGCTCTCCTACGGCCGTTGCGATCGTTGTGAGACCAACAGGACCACCATCAAACTTATCGATGATTATGGACAAGATTTTATTATCCATTTCGTCAAGCCCATATGTATCCACATTCAATGCCTCTAGCCCATACTTAGAAATGGCGAAATCGATCTTTCCATTTCCTTTAATCTGGGCAAAATCACGAATCCTTCTAAGTAAAGCATTTGCAATTCTTGGAGTTCCGCGACTTCTTCTAGCGATTTCAACCGCTGCCTGTTGTTCAATATCAATTTTCAGAATTGAGGCTGATCGAACAACAATTGTAGCCAGCAAATCTGCATTGTAATATGATAATCTCGAATTAATACCAAATCTCGCGCGCAAGGGCGAAGTCAATAATCCGGACCTAGTTGTAGCGCCTATTAAGGTAAAGGGAGCCAGCTCAATTTTCACGCTACGAGCACTCGGCCCACTATCTATCATAATGTCGATTGTAAAGTCCTCCATTGCCGAATAGAGGAATTCTTCGACAACAGGACTTAATCGGTGTATCTCGTCAATAAAAAGGACGTCTCGTTCTTCGAGATTTGTTAACAGCCCTGCAAGGTCACCTGGCTTATCTAACACTGGGCCGCTAGTTGATTTAATACCTACACCCAATTCATTCGATATTATATGAGCCAATGTGGTTTTACCCAATCCTGGTGGTCCATGGAGCAAAACATGATCCAAGGATTCGCCACGCAATGAGGCAGCTTCAACAAATATTTTCAGGTTTTCGATTACAGCATCCTGCCCGGTAAAATCACTAAAAAGGTCTGGTCTAAGAACCTTTTCGATATCCTTATCGGCTTGAGATAATTCGGATGCTTCGGGATCGAGATATGAATTCATGCTGTTGCCACAAATGTAGAAAGCTATTAAACGAAAAAACCCGTTCCATAGAACGGGTTTTCAACTAATTAATGACCAGCACCTCCGTCCAGTTCGCCTTCCTCAAGCGGAACTGTCTGCGGTACAAAATCTTGATCTTTTCCTGGTTTACTGTAGTCGTAAGCCCATCTATGTACGACCGGCAGGGCACCTGGCCAATTACCGTGAACATGCTCAACAGGTGTAGTCCATTCAAGTGTATTCGAACCCCATGGATTCGCACTTGATTTGGGACCTCTAAAAATCGAATAGAAGAAGTTAAACATGAATATAAATTGGGCGATAGCACCCACAATCGCAAAAATGGAAACCAATTCATTAATAGAAACCAAATCGTCAAACATGGGAAATTCACTGTTCGAGTAATACCGTCTTGGAACACCAGCTAGCCCAAGAAAATGCTGAGGAAAAAACACTCCGTACGCACAAACAAACGTTACCCAGAAATGCGCGTAACCCAATTTTCTATTCATTAAGCGCCCATACATTTTTGGGAACCAATGATAAACACCAGCAAACATCGCTAGAACTGCAGATAATCCCATTACAATATGGAAGTGTGCGACAACAAAGTAAGTGTCGTGTATATTAATATCTAAAGCCGAATCCGCGAGAATTATACCAGTAACACCACCAGAAATAAACGTAGAGACCATACCAATTGCAAAGAGCATTGCCGGAGTAAACCGCACATTTCCCTTCCACAAAGTGGTTATATAATTAAATGCTTTTACCGCAGATGGTATGGCAATTAGGAGGGTTGTGAAAGTAAAAACTGCTCCCAAGAACGGATTCATCCCCGTCATGAACATATGGTGCCCCCATACAATGAAAGAAAGAAATGCAATCGCAAGGATAGAACCTATCATAGCCCGATATCCAAAAATTGGCTTTCTTGAATTTGTTGCAATTACCTCCGAAGTAATTCCTAATGCCGGCAACAATACAATGTAAACTTCAGGGTGTCCTAAAAACCAAAATAAATGCTCATATAGAATTGGACTTCCACCCGTTCGTTCCATCACCTCACCAGCAATGTGAATATCCGATAGGTAAAACGCTGTTCCGAAGCTCCTATCAAAAATTAAAAGCAATGCTGCCGAGAATAAAACTGGAAAGGATAATACGCCTAAAACTGCCGTAATGAAAAGTGCCCATACACTCAGTGGCAATCTTGTCATCGTCATTCCTTTAGTTCTCAGGTTAATCACAGTGACCACATAATTCAGACCACCTAAAAGTGAAGAAACAATGAATAAAGACATAGATACCAACCACAATGTCATTCCTAAACCTGATCCTGGCATAGCCTGAGGCAGAGCACTGAGTGGTGGATAAACTGTCCATCCACCAGATGCAGGTCCCGTTTCAACAAATAGAGAGGCAATCATGACAACACTTGACCCTAAAAAGAACCAATATGATAACATATTAATAAACCCAGACGCCATGTCCCTTGCACCAATTTGGAGAGGGAGCAGAAGGTTTGCGAATGTTCCACTTAACCCTCCTGTAAGGAGAAAGAAAACCATAATGGTTCCATGTATTGTCACTAAAGCCAAATACATATTTGGGTCCAATATTCCGTCTGGAGCCCATTTATCACCAAGTAAAAAATTGAGAATCCAAAACGATTCGCCTTGCCATCCAAGTTGCAACCTAAACAAACTTGACATGACCATACCAATAATGGCCATAATCATCCCTGTTATCAAGAATTGCTTCGAGATCATCTTATGATCCTGACTAAATAGGTACTTCGAAATAAAAGTCTCCTCGTGATGATGATCGGTGTGTCCTGTTGCCATATCTATTTAAGTTCGATCATTGAAATTTCGTTGCTTTCACTTTTCTCCTCAGTAGTCGCTGTTTCATCAGACACGGTAAAACCATCATTGAATGTTGCCTGTTCAGCTAACCACTTATTATATTCTTCCTCTTCAACAACTTTTATTGTCATCTGCATATTGTAATGTGCAGCGCCACATATTTTATTGCAGAGTAAAATGTAGTCAAATTCAGGATTTTGCGTTTTTTCACGCATTTGATCCGTTGTAATTATCGGTTTAAAATGGAACTCAGTGACCATTCCTGGAACGCAATTCATTTGTGCTCGAAAATGCGGCATATATGCACTATGGATCACATCTCTGCTTCGAAATTCAAATGCAACTTCCCTATTAATAGGAATTAAGAACTCAGACTTGACTAGAATATCGTCATTACCTCTATTCAGTCCTTCTAATGCCTCAAACGATTTCACTTTTTCACGTTGCCTGTTGCGCTTAGCGATCAACTCCGTTAATTCTTCTTGTTTAAGTCCTCCTTCTGGAGCCAAACTTAATTCAGATTCAAATTCAGCAATCTCCGCCTCAATTTCAGCAATTTTTTGAGCCAGCGAAGCCGGGGTGATAACACCCAAAGGATTGCTAGTCGAAATCATATTATAGTTTGAATTGCCCAATGTTGAATCAACTCCTGCATATCGAGCTGTCCAATCAAATTGCTTTGGATAGAGCTCAATAGATATTGCATCTTTTGGTGTTTCATCCATAGTAATATCAACCCAAGCCGATAAGCCATATACAATGATTACAGATAAAAATATCGCAGGAACAGTAGTCCAAAGCAACTCTAGTTTATTACTATGAGTGTAATAATATGCCTTTCTATCCTTATTAAAAACGTATTTGAACGGAAAGTAAAACAAGTAAACATGCGTAATGACAAAAACTAGTATTATAATATACCAGTTGAAGTCCAGTAGGTTATCCAACACAATGCCGTGTTCAGACGCTGATTCGGGTAATAAGAATTCGCCATATCTAGCAACAAGCCAAACAAAGAAACTGAAGTATCCAAAAAGGAATACGAGCATCATCTTAGCCTGATACTTATTCTCCGCATCAGTTGGGAGTGGGCTAACCTCTCCTTTCAGTTTAGAGGTAGCTTCAAAAACACGCATTAATTGTCCGACAGCCAGAACGGCTAGTACTATAGACAATATGATTAGAAAAGTTATCATAATAGATTATTCTTCGTACTCAATAATTAATTGATATGGTGATGTAAACTTTCTTCCAAGTAAGGATGATTTTTTACCAATAAAGGTCTTTTGGAAATCGCTGTTAAAACGACATTTAAAAAGAGGCCCAAGAATGCCAAAAATGTTCCGATTTCAATAAACCCAACAGCACCTTCCCTGTGCATCGCACCTGGAGTAACAATCATGAATACATCCAACCAATGACCAAAAAAGATAATACAACCCACAAATACCATAAATCCAGCGTTTCTCTTGGCATCCTTTGACATCAGTAGGAGCATTGGGAAAATGAAATTTATCACCATAGTGCCCCAAAACACCCAAGTATAATCATCAATTCTTGCCTTGAAATAAGTGATTTCTTCTGGAATGTTAGAATACCAATAGAGCATGAATTGACAAAAGAATAAGTACGTCCAAAGGAAACTAACCCCAAACACCCATTTACCTATATCATGCATGTGACTATCATTCACAAATTCCATCAGGCCTTTGCTCTTTAGGTAAATAGTTAAGAGAGTCATCATAACCATCGCTCCAATCCACATTCCTGAGAATATATACCATCCAAAAATGGTACTAAACCAGTGTGTATCAATGCTCATAATCCAATCCCAACTAAAAGTCGTGGAAGTGTATCCAAATATGACTAAGAATATTGCCGCCAAGGTTTGGTTCTTTAAGAAAACACTTTTCTCATCTGGGTTCACCATTTCGTCCTCTTCCAAAGACCGTTTCCTAAAAACCCGCATGAATGCGATATACACACCTAAATATGCTAACGTCCGAATCCACCAAAAAATTTGATTTAAATAAGGCTGCTTATGCGCAATGATTTGATCATAATGTTCTGAATTCACATCATAAAGCTCGGGTGCCATCCAATGGTAAATGTGATGCCAGTGCATTGAACCTGCCACAAAAACAATTATTAGCGTTAAAGCACCAATTGGAAGATATGCCATGATGCCTTCCATTACTCTCTTAAAAACAACAGCCCAGCCTGCTTCTGCTGCATATTGCACCGAAAGAAAGAACAAGCTAGCCAAGGCTATTCCGAAAAAGAAAAACCCGCTAATTAACAAACTCGTCCAGATTCGCTGGCCCAAATGTGATTCACCTTCATGATGACCCATCATCATAATTGCAACTCCTAGCATAAAGAGTAAGACACCACCCCCTATGAGTAGGAATGTGTTTCTTTTCGCTTTACCTTCAAAAATATAGTCCATGTTCGCGATCAGATTTAATTATTCATAGCTGTTTCGTCCACCATCTCCGTTTCAGTAGTCTCCTCTGAAGGCTCAGCACCATCAATTGTTTCAGCTGGAGTATCCCCATTTGGGTTTTGCAAAGTTTGTACGTAACGAATCACCTTCCATCTTTCCTCCACGTTTAGTTGAGATGCATGTGATCCCATCAAATTCCTTCCATATGTTATGGTATGAAACATCTTTCCCTCTGAAAGAATAGCCAAAGCCGCACTCGTGTATGCAGGGGGCGGTGGATGTCCTCCAGCTGTAACGGTGAGTCCATCACCATTTCCTTCTTTCCCATGGCAATGCAGACAATACTTTGTATAAATCACTTTGCCTTCGCCAATGATTTCTTCACTATTAGCTAATGGGTTCTTCAACAAAGCACCGGCCATCTCATAACCTTCATCAGTTTTGGGAATACCATAAGGTAAATATCCACGTGCAATACTTCCTTCAACCGGTAAACGAGCTTCCATACTATCCGCGTAGTTGCTATTACCTGAATAAGGCTCTAAAGCGGGCGTACGATACATGTCTGGCATATATTCAACTCCAGGGCTTGCAGGATCCGATGTACATTGAACTGTAATCAATGCAACAAAAACCATCAATGCTAGAGTAAAAATTCTATTCATTTCGATTCTCATAATCATTTTTCAAAAATTTCTACTGGATTCGTTCCTTGTAAGATTGACTTGATTTCGTCATCTGAAACCCCAGCATTCTCTGTCCGATCTATTTCAATTGCAAAATGATCATCAGTAGTCCTTGGGTGAGGATTCCTCGCTTTGACCCCGGGCAATGTCCAGTTTCGAATCAAGTAAGTTATGGCCATTCCATGCGCTGCGCATAAGACAGTGAATTCGAATGTAATCGGAATGAAAGCGGGTAGGTTTTGATATAAATCAAAATTTGGCTTACCACCAATGTTCATCGGCCAATCCTGAATCATAAAAAACGACATTCCTGCCAAGGCGAGCGCTAAAGCTGTAAAACCATATAAAAAGGCATTGATAGCTAACCTTGTCCATTTAATGCCCAAAACATTCTCTAATCCATGTATAGGGAACGGGGAGTAAACATCTTTAATTCTGACATTCTTGGCTAATATGGCTTTAGCGCCATTCACCATTACTTCATCATCATCATATAGTGCGTAAATCGCCTTAGTCATTGTGATGCAATTTTTTATAGTTATCTCCGGATGATTTCAATATACTCTTCAACTCGTTAAGCGCCAATACGGGGAAGAACCGACTGTATAAAAGGAAAAGGACAAAGAATATCCCGATGGTTCCCAAAAAGATTCCAACATCAACAAATGTTGGATGAAACATACCCCAGTTTGACGGAAGAAAGTCGCGGTGCAATGATGTTACAATTATCACAAATCGCTCAAACCACATTCCGACATTTACAAAAATTGACAGAATGAAGGAGGTTATTAGACTTCTTCTAATACCCTTGAACCAAAACAACTGCGGAATGATAACATTACAAGTCATCATAGATGCATATGCCCACCAGTAAGGACCAGTTGCTCTGTTCATGAAGGCGTAACCCTCATACTCTACCCCTGAATACCAGGAAATGAATAATTCAGATAAATAAGCAACTCCCACGATTGAACCGGTAATTACAATTACAATGTTCATATATTCAATGTGCTTGACCGTAATATAGGATTCGAGGCTCAATACTTTTCTTGCAATCAATAGAAGTGTCTGAACCATTGCAAATCCAGAAAAAATAGCTCCCGCAACGAAGTACGGAGGGAAGATGGTGGTGTGCCATCCTGGAATTACGGATGTAGCAAAGTCCATTGATACAATGGAGTGAACAGAGAAAACGAGCGGAGTAGCCAAACCAGCCAAAACCAAGGAAACCTCCTCAAATCGAATCCAAGCTTTAGCATTTCCTGTCCACCCAAAAGATAGAACACTATATGCCATTTTTGAAACTGGCTTTACAGCACGATCTCGTATAGTGGCAAAATCAGGAATAAGTCCGATGTACCAAAATACAAGTGAGACTGAGAAATAAGTTGAAATAGCAAAAACGTCCCACAGAAGTGGACTGTTGAAATTAACCCATAAGGAACCAAATTGATTTGGAAGTGGGAAAACCCAATACGCCATCCAAATACGCCCCATATGAATACCGGGAAAAAGGGCTGCCATCATTACCGCGAAAATGGTCATCGCCTCTGCAGATCTATTAATTGCCATTCTCCATTTTTGTCTGAAAAGCAAAAGAACCGCTGAAATCAAGGTTCCCGCGTGACCAATACCGACCCACCAAACAAAGTTGGTAATGTCCCAAGCCCAATCTACTGTAGTATTGAGTCCCCAGACTCCAATACCTCTTCCGATGGTGTAAAGTATACATCCAACTCCCCAAAGGGCGACAATTACGGCCACGGAAAATGCCATGTACCAATATTTATTCGCTTTACCTTCTACCGGAGCACAAACATCCTCTGTTATTTGATGATAAGTCTTATCACCTAGGATGAGTGGTTCTCTTATGGCCGATTCTTTTTGCATGTGAACTCTCTAATTCTTTATAATTAAGCAGTTGGTTCTGCCGCAGTTTGCATTGAATTTCTAACCTTAGTTTGGTACCAAACATTTGGTTTTACGCCTACTTCTTCTAATAAATGATATGCTCTATCATTCATAGCATCTGTACGCACTTTCGAACTCTTATCGTTGATGTCTCCAAATGTGATTGCGTTAGTGGGGCAAGCAGCAGAGCATGCTGTCTGAATTGCACCATCTCGCAATGGTTCACTCGCCTTCTTGGCTGCTAATTTGCCTGCCTGAACTCGTTGTACACACAAACTACACTTCTCCATTACTCCCCTTGAACGTACAACTACGTCTGGGTTAAGCACCATTCTAGAAAGGTCATCTTGAGCAGGATTCAAGTTGGTAAACTTGCTATCTGCGACATAGTTAAACCAATTAAAGCGTCTTACTTTATAAGGGCAGTTATTCGCGCAATATCTCGTGCCAATACAACGGTTATAAGTCATTTGATTAAACCCTTCATCGCTGTGAGTTGTGGCCGCTACCGGACAAACCGTTTCGCAAGGAGCATGATTGCAGTGCTGACACATTAACGGCATGAAACCAACTTCAGGATACTCTGAAGGAACTTCCATAGCCTTGTAATCTTTATCTTGATTTATATCTCCATGAACTTCTGGATCAGCATCACTGCTGTAATATCGATCAATTCGAATCCAACTCATGGTTCGCATGCGATTCACTTCATCTTTCCCAACAATTGGAACATTGTTCTCAGAATGACAAGCGGTGACGCAAGCTGCGCAACCAATGCACGTATTTAAATCGATAGAAAGTCCCCAACGGTGACCTAAATCAATGGCATGTTCATTCCACAGATCTAAATTATCAACTGTTTGCTGATCTCCATAGGAATCTGCAATAGTCACAACTGGATTCCAAACCTCTTTTCCTCCATCTTTAAAAGTTGTAAGATTCGTTTCATTCAGGATCTTACGCCCCATTAATGTATGTGAGCTTTGTGTGGAAGCGATATTGTATCGCATTTCCAGTTTGTCGTAAGTACATGGTGAATGATACTGAACAAATCCATTGGCTATGGGCAACACACTAAATGCATTTTTTCCGATTAAGCGATCCGTACCCTCTTCGGTCACAGTAGCCTTTCCATATCCAAGTGCAACACCAATCGTGTTTCTCTTTTGGCCTGGTAAAGCCACCACTGGCAATTCCAAGGACAAGTCGCCTACATTAACGCGTATTGTTCCAGCCTTTTCTTGCTCACCTGTTTTTGTGTTTAATTCCTCCAGCTCCATGTCCTTTGGATTCATGGTTGCATAGTGATCCCAAACAACTTTTGAAACCGGATCTGGAACTTCCTGAAGCCAAGGATTATTGGCGTAATTACCTATACCTATTGCAGTCTTCGTATAAAAATCTACTTCCCATCCATCTGACGGAGCTGCAATTGAAGTAGCTGCCGTAGCGACAACTTCGTAATTAAATTCAGCTGGTATTTCCTCGACAACCACGGCATCCACCGCATCAGTAGATTCCAATATACCTACGCCATCTTGAATATATTTATTCCACTTGCTTGCAAATATCACCGATGGATCTTCGTTCGCTGTAATGGGAGAATTCCATTTTGATTTCAGGTAATCATAGTATGATTCTGATCGGTTCATCCAACCTAACATGCAATCTTGCCACTGACGCGTGTTATATATCTTCTGGATCACTGGTTGTGAAAAGCTAACGTCATCACCTGTCGGATTAGCATCGTTCCAATTTTCCATGAAATGACCATTAGCACACACAACATTGCATTGAGCAGTTGTCTGATTATCACTTTCGGCAAAAACTATTCTCGTATTAACTTTTGCCAGTGCCTCCGTAAAACCAAAACCCTTGGCTAGGTTATAAACTGGATCGGCTTCTATAATAAATAGAGCGTCTACATCGCCACCATTCATTTCAGCAACAAGGCTACTTACATCAGCGTCACTACCCTTTCTCAAATGAGTTGGATGATCCAAGCTAATTGTTGACCCATAGTTGCCCAACATTTCGTTGATGCCATTAACTACCACCTGAATATTAGGGTCGTTTGAACCACAAACAACGATCGAATTACCTCGATTTTCCCACAATGATTTCGCTGCATCGCTGATTTTAGCAACTACATTGTTATCATCATTGGCAAATGCAGGAGAGCCAACTGCGGCCTTACCCGCCATTAATGCAACAGCATTGTGAAGCATAAGAACCGTTGCGCCTTGCTCTGACGGGCGAATAGCTCCACGAACATCAGCACACGATCCCGTATTGGTCAAAGTTGTTTCAAACTGATAATGTCGACTCATTCCTGAATCTGGGTTTCGCATGATACCATATCCCTTGGCATAAGCGATTGGGTTCACCCAGTTTACTAGGAAATCGGCACTTATACTAACGATAGCTTTGGATTTCTCAAATGAATACTTTGGTACAATTGACTTTCCAAATGTTCTTTTATTCGCCTCAATAATTCCTGATGCAGAATGCGCATCATACATTACGTGATTTACATCAACCGTTTCTCCTAAAAACTGTTTCAATTCAGCGATTAGAGCGATTGAAGACGGGCTAATCATAGTTGAGGAAAGTAAACGAACTTTGCCTCCTTTTGCCTTTGTAGCCGCTAGTAAGGAACTTACAGCTCCATCAACAGCTGACCATTCAGCTTCAACTCCATCCAATTTTGGACCTTTCAGTCGCTTTGTGTCATAAAGAGATAGAACCGAGGAGTTCACGCGAGCACTTACTCCACCACCAGTTACTTTCGAAAGTTTGTTCCCTTCAATGTGAATTGGCCTTCCTTCTCGTGTTTTAACAAGAATACTTGCGTAATCATAGCCATCAAAATAAGTTGATGCGTAGTAATTTGCGATACCTGGCATAACCTCATTGGGTTTTACCACATAGGGAAGACTCTTAATCACAGGTGTTTCACATGCCGCTAGGGTAGCCGCTGTGATACCAAAACCCATAAATTTTAGAAAATCTCTCCTACTCGTATTGGTAGCATCTAAATTCTTTTTTCCGAGAAACTGTTCGATTGGCAATTCTTCTGCAAACTCCTTCTCCGCGCTCTTTAAAAAGCTTGGACTCTTTTCAAGTTCTTCAGTTCCTTTCCAATATATTTTATTATTGCTCATAGGTCTTAAATCACTTCAATTAATAGTGACATTTAACGCACTCTAAACCACCGATATGTTCAACCTTGAACGACTCAAGGCCTTCTTCTTTATGCTTTTCCACTAAATCATCGTGTATTCGCTCATAATAGCCATTGCCCTCCATTGAAACATCTGTTTCTCGGTGACAATTGATACACCAACCCATCGTCAAATCAGCAAACTGGTAAACTTCATCCATTTCTTGGATTTCGCCATGACAAGTCTGACATTCTTGTTTCCCAACAACTACGTGCTGGCTGTGATTAAAGTACACGAAGTCCTGCAGATTATGAATTCGGACCCATTCAATCGGTTTTTGATCATAACCTTCGATGTACATATTCTTGTCTGGATCCCATCCAATAGCCTTGTAAATCTTAGCAATCTCTTTAGTTCCAGTTTGTTTGCCTTCTTGAACCCCCATGTGGCAATTCATGCAAATATTAAGCGATGGTATTCCCGCTGCCTTTCCTTTTTCAACTGAGTTATGGCAATAAACACAGTTAATTCCGTTTTGACCAGCATGAACTTTATGTGAGAACCATATAGGCTGCTTCGGCTGATAAGACTGATATACTCCAATATCATTTAGCGCATCCCAACCTAAGACCGTCAAATAAGCTCCAACCAATAAAATAGCAACCAGCGTTACTGACTTGTTCTTTTTAAAGAAGGCCAGTAAATAATCTAAGAAGTCTTGATCAGTCTTAACAGCTTCACCTTCGTTTTGACGATTTATATTCTCAATATTCTTGGAAACACCCCATAGAACTCGAAACACCACAAATAAGATTATTGCAACAACGATCAACCACATTGTTGGATCACCATCAGTTTCTTCGCTCGCATCAGTAGCACCTGATTCTGTAGATACTTCAGCCACGGCTGGAGCATAACTATCGACATAATCCAAAACGGCTAATACTTCCGCGTCATTTAACGGCATAGCCGTCATTGGACTTTGATTGAATTGAGCATATAAATCCTTGGCATAGGAGTCACCTGCATTTTTCAAATAATCAGCGGAATTTTTCACCCATGCTATTACAGCCTCGTCACCTCCAGTTCGCTCTGCCCATTTAGCCCGAGCTCCTTGAAGTGCCGGACCAACCAGTTTTTTATCTGGCTTGTGGCAAGAAGAGCAATTGGCCTTAAATAGCGCCTCACCATCTTGGGCATTCAAAGGCGATGACATTAGGAGCATTGACAAGATTGCCGTTGAAAACAACAACTTGTTAGATAGGCTCACCCACGTATTTCGCATAGATTCTTTCAGTTTTCAGTTGTAAAAAGGGTGGTCAGAAAGCGGAGGCAAATTTAGAAGAAAGGCCTTACGACAATTAACATTTCTTTAAAAATGCCCGAATCACTATTAATTTAAAAGTATTCTAAATAAGCGCGCTATATGCTTGATTATATGTGTTTTATATAATATATAACAAGTGAGGCAATTGCTAAAATTCTGAGTGCGAGTAGATTCGCTCCATGCATGTAAAACTGACATTATTCCTAGGCCTCTCGTTGATAGGCCTGAATTTAACGGCTCAAAACCAGAATACCGAGACTTTAATAAAGCACGGGGAAATGTCGGAAGACCTAAGGATAGGCAAAACCGATATCCGTTTACATGATAACAAGGTGAGCGATTATTTACAGCTGATGGATTCTTTGGATCAAAAAACCCTCATTCGAGAGGGCTACAGGATTCAGCTTTATTCTAAATCTGGACCTGGAGCGCGAGAGTTAACTTATAAGCAACAAGCCGAGTTTTTAAGCTTATATAGGACGTATCCATCCTATGTGAAATGGAATTCCCCAAACTGGGTTCTTCGTGTGGGAGATTTTCGGACGCGTTTAGAAGCTGCTAAATTTCGAGAAGAGTTTAAAGTACAGTATCCTGCATCATTCATCATTGCTGATGAAATTAACTCAGAATTTTAACCCGAAATGGCTGTTTTAATTTAGGATAGTTTTCTCGCTACTTCCACTTCTTCGTATCCTTCGATGATGTCATCTTCTTTGATGTCGTTGAAATTATCGATGTTAAGGCCGCATTCAAATCCAGCTTTCACTTCTTTCACATCATCTTTGAATCGCTTAAGTGATCCTAGACCGCCTGTATATACTACAATACCGTCACGAATTATGCGCACTTTGGTATTTCTAGTTACGGTTCCATCTAGAACGTAACATCCTGCAATCGTTCCGACTTTACTAATTCTAAAGGTTTCCCGAATCTCGATGTTGCAAACAATTTTCTCCTCAATTTTTGGCTTAAGCATGCCTTCCATTGCGGATTTAATATCGTTAATAGCATCATAAATGATTGAATACAATCGAATATCAACTCCTTCGGTTTCGGCACGTTTACGCGCTTGAGCAGATGGACGAACTTGGAAACCGATAATTATCGCCTCTGAGGCTGTGGCCAATAGCACATCTGATTCAGATATTTGACCAACAGATTTATGAATCACGTTGATCGAAATGTTATCGGTTGTAAGCTTGAGTAATGAGTCTGCCAACGCCTCAACAGAACCATCCACATCACCCTTTACGATGAGGTTTACTTCTTGATAATCACCTAATTGGATGATTTCTCCAATATCTTCAAGCGTTCTTCTTCTTTGAGTACGAATACTTTGTTCGCGTTGCAATTGCTGACGTTTAAAGGCCACATTCTTCACCTCTCGCTCGTCTTCCATCAC
>Ga0209308_10002735_pt1 | contig 15001 bp, 10 predicted proteins | sample COGITO_mtgs_1204_3_FD_184806 | JGI IMG/M metagenome (GOLD analysis project Ga0209308, IMG submission 184806) | Pelagic marine microbial communities from North Sea - COGITO_mtgs_120405 (SPAdes) (version 2) | ecosystem: Environmental > Aquatic > Marine > Epipelagic ...
AAACGTGAAGATTTGATGAGTTTTGTTTGTTCTTTCGCGAGCGCTAAGATTAAGTCTATTTCTATCTATCGATATCTATCTTCTGCTGTCGTTTTCATGCTTCTCCCATACGTTCGGACAACGCAGCAATACGAAATCTTGCGTATTCTTCGTCCGTTGGTTCTGGAGAGCCTCTTTCGAGCAAGTAGTTTAGGCAGTCGGTATGCTCGTAGTAACGAGCACAAGCGATGTATCGCCAGTCGTTACGAGGCACTTTTGCCTCTTCGACTAAGTATTTGATGCAATCGAGTTGGCCATACTTTGCAGTGGATAACACACAGTCGAGCTTTACTGCATCAGATATTTTTCTTTCTTCGACGAAATATTTCAAGATGTCTAAGTGACCACCGCATACCGCTTGTATTGCCGCTTCTTTTTCCGTCTTTCGCGAAGGTTTCACTTTGTCGAAAAGAAATCGAACACAGTCGAGGTATCCTGCCATAGCAGCTCGTTTACACGACTCTTCTTCATCACACGGGCAACCATTAGAGAAACAGTACTTCAATATCTCGAGATTACCTTTAAGTACTGCCGCAGCAATCGTCTTTTCATCCCACTCGCACTGTTTCACTTCTCTCGCCCACTTGAGAAACTTGAGTTTGTTCGTAAAAGCAACTTGCCAGCAAAACCAGGTTTGATCTATCAAACACCCACCGTAATCTATCTTTCCCCAAGGAAAGATATTCCACGACAATTCCAACGTCGAGATGGATGAACATTCGTGAACAACTACACTTAATTCCGATGCGTTTACCCTTGCGTACGCAAGCACACTCCAACTCTCTCTATTCACCTTTGAAAAGAAAACCCGATCCGTCTCGTTCAATTTCGGAAGCACGTGCGACACAAACACATCCTTGTGATGCAACACCAACCCGTTCCAAAGAGGAGACGACGATCTCGCCTCCATGAACGCTTCCCCGTTTACACTCACATATTCTCTCATCTCTTTCTCTTTCCTTCTCGCATTGCCAGAGACCTTCTTTTTCCCCATTTTTAAATTCGTTGCGTGTGTTTGAAATGTGTGGAAAACACGTTCAAAAAAATTCAAATTCAAAGCACGAAGAAAAAGACAACGCGCGACTTTACCGCATCACACGCAGCATTCGTAACGACGTAAAAACGCGCGAAAAGTTTCTCCTCGCGCCTCGAGAATAACGCATCATATCTGTTTTTTGCGCGAGTGTTCGATGAGAAAGATGTTATTCTTTTTCGGAATACTCTCGTTGTACGAAGGAAAGGAGGGTGCTCACATTTTTCCTTCTGTGTGTGTTGTTGCAACCCTACACGAGAAAAGAAGCGAAACACATCTCAAAGGAAGAAGCAAATCATCATCACTTCAAAGGAAGACGAGAATACTACTCCACACCTTTTGCGCGCACACGAATATAATAATGAGCTTTAACTTTGGCAACGACGGCGCGACGCAATTCCAAGGCGGCGGGTACGGGTGCGCGAACTGTTTGCTCTTCTTTCTTTCTCTTTTCTCCTCGTGTATACGAACGAGAGATGACGAGAGTTTTTGGAAACATTTTTGAATACATTTTTGAATAAAATGCGCCCTGATTTTTTATGCGTAAACCTGCGTTTGTTTCTCTCTCTCTCTGCAGTCGCGATGATTGCGACGATCACCTCTCGATCGCACTCAAAGTCGACGCTCTGAAAAACTGACGGTTTCGATCTCTTATTATTCGATTTTATTATAAAGGACAAACACCGGTGCGTCTGGCGGAGACCCATCGAGTTACCAAAAACGGCAACAGGAAGATTCCATCACCCCGGTCACCATCAAGCAAATCTCCGAGGCCACCGCGTCTTCGGCAGAGGCGGACGAGTTCGCTTTACTGACTGGGAAACCGATCGGTCTGGTGACGATTGTCGGGAAAATCGTTTCGAAAGAAGAAACGGGAGCGCATAAGTTGTTGTCCGTGGACGACGGGACAGGCGCGTGCTGCTGCAAAGAATACCCGGGCGAAGAAACCGCAGAAGGCGCGAACGAAGTGACGTTTGAGACGAACGAGTACGTGAGAGTGACTGGGAAGTTGAAATCCTGGAACGACGCGAGATACATTCAAGTGATGAACTGCAGAAAGATTACGGACTTTAACGAAGTCGCGTTTCATTTTTTGGACGCGATGTACGCTTCGTCCAGATTTTCCAACGAGAAAGGTTCGAGCGTGGCGGCGCAAGCGACGACGGCGACTGGGGCGGCGCCGGCAGCGTACGCGATGCCGACGAGTGGGAACAACCCAGATGCGGGTGGGTCGTTGCAGGAACAGTTGTTGGCGATTTATAACAACCCGAGCGGGCCGGCGGCGGGGGATTCCGGGATTGAAATATCCGAGATGTGCAAATTGTTAGGCGGCAAGTACACGATGGACGCCGTTCGAGAGGCGGTGGAAATGTTATCTAACGAAGGGCACGTGTACTCGACAATCACGGACGATCACCACAGGTCGACGAGTATTTAATATAATATATTATTGCTTTTTTGCCGTCGCCGTTTGAGGAAGAGGAGGATGAAAGAGAGAAGAGAAGATCTGGGAGCAAACTTTTAGTTTACATTTTGAGAAATACACAAACCGATAATAAGAATTACAAACACATAAAATATAGTATATCATTTCATTGACTGGTGTTGCTGTTGTTTTTAGACGTCTGCGCGGCGCTGCTACTCCCGGTTCTCGAACCGGTCTTTTCGTTCCTCGATCGAGTGCTGTTCACTACCAACGGTTTCAGCGCGATGTTTCTTCGAGCGCCTAAAACGGATGGATCGGTAAGACCTTCGTTGTTACTCGGTGATTGAGAGAGCTGAAACGCCGTGGTAACGTTCCCGCCAATTTGCAACGAAGATTCGTCGAGGTCAGTATCGTCGCCGCCGTAGTTGCTATCGTCGTCGTCGTCGTCGTCGTCGTCGTCGTCGTCATCTACGTCTGTTTCTTCCGACGGATCATCCAACGACACTTGCGAGGAGACCAAGGACTGATTGTCTGGAAAGTTTGAGTACGATCCGTCGTGCTGCTCGTACTTCAACGCCGGCGCTCGACACATCTTCTCGTTCAAGGAATCGTCCACAAACGGGTCCATCAATAACGTCTCCACGTCCGGTCTCTCTTCCACGTTCCTCTTCAAACAGTTCAAAATGAACGCCTTTGCATCCGCGGACAAGTTCTTCTCCGGTAACGTCGGTAATGCAGTGCTCGACGCGATTTTAAACATCGCTTGCACTTGTGTCGAACACTCGCACCAAGGCGGCTTCGCCGAGGCCATTTCGATGACCGTGCATCCCACCGACCACACGTCGCATCCTAACGTCACTTCCGATTTCCGTATAACTTCTGGGGCCATCCAATACGCGCTCCCTTTGACTGCTTTCTTGGCGTAACTATTCCGTTCGACGTCGACAAACTCCAACATTTTCGCCATGCCAAAATCCGCCAGTTTGATGCGACCGGATTTTTCAACTAAAATATTCGCGCCTTTGATGTCTCGGTGCACCACGCGTTGCGAGTGGAGGTAATCTAAACCGATCAAGATTTGACGAGTGTACACTCGCGTCACGTTATCGCCGAGAGGACCGAATCTTTGAAGTAGCGAGGCTATGGACCCACCTGGAACGTATTCCATGAAGACGTTCAAGATGTCTTTTCGCCGCTTAATGCCAATGTATCGAACAATGTTCGGGTGAGTCAGTTGCGAAAGCATGTGCACTTCTTGTTCGAGTTGAACGATAGATTCGCGGACGCGCGAGTCTTGGACCGTCGGGGTAAGTAAACCGCTCTCGTCTAAGGAGGAGCGAGTGGAAGTGAGTTTTTCGTCTCTGTTTTGCGTCTCGATAAAATCTTTGTTGTTGTTGTTGTTTGCGCCGCCACCGCCGGCGGTATCACACCCGGCAATTTTCACCTCCTTCAACGCGATCAACTCCCCTGTCTCGCCGTTCAACGCTAAATTCACCTTTCCGTAACTTCCTTCGCCTAAAGTATCGCCGATGGTCCATTTTTTCGGCGGTCCAGAGCTCACCGGCGCGCCGAAGAACGAACGCATGCCGTTTTCGTCCGAAAAGTTACTCAGACCGTCGTGCCAGGAACCTCGGCTCGATATCCTCTTATGTTTCGTGCTGTGATTTGCGTTCACGTACTGCCCAGTCGGCGTCGTCGCCTGCGTCGTTTGCCTCGGACTGGGATGCGGCGAGAGCCTACTGAACGAATTTTGCCTTCTCGCCGGCTGATGATGATGATGATGTTGATGCTGTTGAGACTGACCACCACCCGTGGTCGCGTTTTGACTATTGCTATTACTACTGCTGCTAAAAGACCTCGGCGGGTTCGGACTGTTCGCCCTCGGACTTCTCTGTTTCCGTTCTCGCAAGTTCAACCCGCTCGTCGTCGTCCCACCGCCAGTCGTCGTTCTTTGATGTTGTTGTTGATATTGCTGCTGATGATTTTGGTGACCACCGTGATGATGATGCCTCGAATCATTATCTCCGCTACTCCTCGTCGCTCCCGACGCCGGAGAAGACGAGGACACGGACACGTATTCTCCTCCTCGCGCTTTCGACGGGCGGTGTTCCTCCTCTGCCTCCTCCTCCTCCTTCCTCGTTCCTCCTAATCCTCCTCCTCTCAAAGCCATCTCGGCATGATCATCATCGTCATCATCAGAAAGAGGAACGCATAAACCTTTCTCTCCGAGTGCCATTGCTTCTTTCACCAGCTCATCAACCTCTTCCTTCGTCTTCGTTCTCACCAAAACGAACTCCTCCTCTTCTTTTTGCGCGAATTCGATCTCTCGTTCGATCTCTTCCTGATGCTGATCGTTCGCGTTAATATCATTAGTATTCGTCGAAGGCGTCGTCCCCGAAGGAGCATTTTCGCTGGTGTAGTAGATGATAGTAGGGGAGGGGTGTTTGGACACGCACGCGCCCATTTTAGGAGTGTTACGTGTGAGTCTTAGCGCTGCTTGTGTGTAGTCATTTGCACGAAAAGTTCTGGCGATTTGTACAAAATTTTCACCTATTCTAAAGGGAGGATAAAGGCGCTACTCGCGTACTACTTCATAACGGAGAAAGCGATGATAAAAAGCGCAGAGAATCATCTTTTAGGAGTAAACGTCGTCATCCTCAGATCGAGCGATGTTCCGCCCATTCTTCGTCGGTTGGTTCTGGGCACCCTTTTTCTCGCAAATAGTCCACGATGTCTTCGTCCTCTGAGGAGTCCCGAGCGTAGGCGAGTAATTTCCAGTCGTCGAGAGGCGCTTCGGCGTCTTCGACTAAGTATTTGAGGCACTCGAGTTGACTATAATTCACGGATGTCGAGACGCACTCTTCTATTACCGAGTCGGACAACTCTCTCTCTTCGACGAGATATTTCAACACGTCTGGGTACCCGTATTCTGCCGCGTGCTCCGCCACTCTTTCTTCGGTTCCCGACTCCTCCGGAGGGTCCAACTCTTCGAAGAGAACTCGAAGACAGTCCACGTGTCCTCCGATGGCGGCGAGATCAAATAACATCTGACCGTACTCCACCTCCTCCCCGCACGGGCACTCGTTCTCGAAGCAGTACTTCAGAATCTCCAGATTACCTATACGCGCCGCCATTTTGATCGTCTCTTCATCCCACCCGCATTTTTTTACTTCTCTTATATATTTGAGCAATTCGAGTTTGTTCGTTTGAACGACTTTAGCGCAAAACCGTGCTTTACTATGATTCATCTCTCGTTCCCGCGTATTCGTCGGATTCGTCTCGTTCCACGCCCATTTCATGAGCGAAAGATTTGCGCATTCGCCTACGTTCCAAACGAGTCTCTTTTTCGCAAAAATGTTCTTCGTTTTCACTCTCCCTGCTCGCAGCACGCATCGTAAACTCTCTTTATTCGCTTCAGAAAAGCAATATATCTCCGTCTCGTTCAGTTTCGGAAGCACGTGCTTGTTGAAAATATCCGCGTGGTGGGTCACCAATTTCCAAATTATTGAGACTGTTGTTGGTTTTCCCCGAGATTTAGCCGTCGTTTTTGTCGTCGTGATGACCTTTTCTTTCTCCTTCTTTTTCTGTACACTCTTGGTGTTACCGTTGTTGTTCTTCGTCCTGGTCGTCCTCGTCGTCCTTGTCGACCTTGACGTCTTTGCTTCGGCGTTTACATCATTGGATGATGATGTTTTTCTTTTCCCCATTGTGTTCTGAAGAAGGTTTTTTGCGCACGCACACAAAGCACACAAAAGGTGGCAGTGTTCTTCTTTTGAGCGGAAAGAGAAAGTGGGGGTGTATTTGTTCTTAAACGCAAAGAAAGTTTCCCGCGTGCGTTATTACGTGTGTGTGTGTGTGATATGCCGGGGCAAAAGAGAGATATAATGACGTTTTTTTTCCTTTTCTCTCTCTCGTTTCACGCGTCATTTTTTCCCTCAAAAGAGAGGAGGAGACCCTTTATTAAAACGCGAGACGAACGAACAACACAAAATCACTTTGACGGAAACACCAGTTCTTCTCTCCGTGTGTTTGTTTCTCGCTTTTTCCACGAAAGGCTTTGCTTTTGAAACGACTGCTTTTGTTTTGCCGCTTTTGAGAGAGAGAGAGAAAATGAATCGATTCCCGAAGAGAGGACGGACACTTTTTCTCTTCGTTTTGCGTCGCGTTGCCCTGCTCTTCGCGTTGATGATGACGACGACGACGATGAAAACCGCGACGACGGCAACAACGAGAGAGAAGACCACCTCTTTAAAGAACAAAATCGCACTGAAGACGTTCTTTTCAAAGATTGATTTCGACAAGGACGGACAGCTGGACGCGGAAGAACTGAAAAAATACGTCGCCTCTGCAATCGGAGGAATAGAGTTCGACGAACAAAAAGAAATCGATTCCGCGTCTCATCAAACGATCGAAGAAATGGACGGGAAATTGGACTCCGACGAGACGATTTCCAACGCAGAGTTTGTGACGTTCATGGAGAAAAACGAAAACGTGGCGACGGCGAGAGACGTGAAGTTATGGGTGAAGTACGCGCTGAGGTTTCCGCAATACGCCGGGAGGTTCGAGGAGAACAGAATAACCATCGATGATTTTCCGTCGTTGATTATGAACGACGGGGAGTTGTTGAAGACGCACTTGTTCGTAGAGAACGAGTTGCACAAGGCGTCGATATCGAGGAATTTGAAACGGCAGATGTTACACTTGGGCGAGACGCCGTCGGTGCCGAAGAAAGCGATGGCGAAAGTTATCGTGCCGAGGAAAAAAACGAGCAAAGAGGACGGAGAATACGTGGTATCTATTAAATGGTTAGATCCGGATACGAGAGGGACGCCTCCGGCGCATTTGTTTGTCGTGAAGAGCGTGATCGTGACGCCGGGGCCGCTGGCGGTTGGCGATCGATCCGGTCAGTGGTGGCGTAAAGAAGATGAAGATATCGAAGTAAAAAGTAGAAGAGGTAGTAGTAATGAGAAAGAGTGGAGGATTGAAGAGGTCGTAGAATGGGGCGAAGAGAACGCTTTAATCGTTCGAAACTGTCCGAAAGGCGCGACGTTGAAATTTAAAGTCATCGCTTACGGCGCCTTTGGCGCGAGCAAAGCGGCGACGACGAACGAGGTAAAGATTCCATCGGGTAGAAGTTCCTCGTCGTCGTTAGGAGTAGGAAACGAGAATAGCAGCAATAAGTATAATAGCGGGGTGAATCGAGGAGGAAAAAATAATAATAATAATAATAACGCGGTGGTAGTCGAGGAACCGCCGCAAACGTTTTTGTCCATGTTTTGGAGCGCGATGGCTATTCTCGCATCCACGGGAGGGGTTTTCGTTCGATTGTATTACTTGGCGAAGAGTTGGAAGCAACGGAATGATTACAAATCCGACCCATTGGACGGGAGCGATGAAATAGTATTAGGGGGTGGAAACGATAATCCGAACAACGATTCGAGCGACGACGTGTCCATAGACGCCGCGGTTGGAATTGCCGCAAAATCGCCGCAAAAAGCCGTCTCGGCGTTAATTAAACGCGCTGAAAAGCAGTTGTTAGATTCCAGTCGCGATTTGATGGAGCCAGAAGCCGAACCGCCGTCACCAAAGTATGCCGCGAATACCAACGCGAATACGATGAATAATCGCGGCGGTAACGTAATAGGTGATGCCGCGATGTTGATTACGGAGGAAGACGAGAAAGTCAACAGAACGGCGACGCCACCACCGCGGTCGACATCTCCGCAATTGAACGTTGCAAACAGCGCGGAAACGACGACGCCATCGAAAGCGACGAAAAAAGTGAAACGAAACGGCTCCAGTTCGAGCTTGATGTCGGATAAGTCGTTAAACGCGGCTTCTCCCGCGAAAGCCGCTCTCAACGCCGCGGGTTTACAAACGGTAAGACCAACCGCCAGCGTCCAATCGCAAACGACCACCAGTACGACCATCAAAAAAGGCATCTGCGCCGACCCGTTTTGCTCGAAGAAAGTGAAAGGTCTCTTCAAATCTCCAAACGCGCATTATTGCGGATTTTGTCAACACAAGTTTTGCTTCTCGCACGTGGCCACGTCGCCGCACGGAGCGAGGGGCAAGTGCATGCCAGAATCCGAGTGCGTCTGTTTGAAATGTTTCAACGTGTTGGACGAGAGGAAGCAAAAATCGCTGTTGAAGAATTCAGACGTGTTGCAAAAACCGGAGATTCTCGAGCAGATGGCGAGGAAAGAAAAAGCGGCGAAACGTTGGAAAATGATAAAGAACGTGGTGAAAGTAAGCCGCATGGCGGAAAAGCGAATGGAGTACACGCGATCGCGCGAATGAGCAGCAAATGTAATATCTAAGACGCGATATAATACTAAATATACTTCTTGTTCTTTTTTATGATGATGATGATGATGTTTTACGGTACCATTATTATATTAAAACCTTCTTTCTCCTTAGTAAGTATTTTATGTGTGTCGTGTACTCCCTCTCTCTCCCTCTTTCTCTCTCTCTCTCTTTCTCTAAGTTGTCTATCTTGTTGGTGGTGGTGGTGGTGTTATTCAGTATATATTAGCTCTTTTCTTCGTCGTCGTCCATCTCTCTCTCGTCTTCTCCTCCTCTTTCTTCTTCTTCTTTGAATTCTTCTCGGTTTGGTTTTTACGCGTCCAACAACTCGTCGTCCTCGTCCGGCAGCGGCTGCGCCGCCGCATCCGCCAACTCCTTCTCGTACTGCGCAACTTCCGCCATGTCCACCTTCACCTCCGGCGGCGCGAGCGCCGGACTCTCCGTAAACACCAACTGCGGGTTCCCCGCCAACTTCCTCGCCAAGTACAAAAACGGCTTCTCAAAGTTATAATTCGACTTCGCGGACAACTCGTAATACTGCAAATTCTTCTTGCGATGAAACGTGATCGTTTTCGCTCTCACTTGACGGTTTCTCACGTCTACTTTATTCCCGCACAAAACAATCGGAATATCTTCGCACACGCGCGTAATATCTCGGTGCCACGTCGGTACGTTCTTATACGTCGTCCTCGACGTCACGTCGAACATGATAATCGCGCACTGCCCGTGGATGTAATACCCGTCTCGCAAGCCGCCGAATTTCTCCTGCCCGGCGGTATCCCAACAATCGAACCGAATCGGGCCGCAATTGGTGTTGAAATCGAGCGGGTGCACCGCGACCCCTACCGTGGGGAGGTATTTTTTCTCGAACTCGCCGGTTAAGTGGCGTTTCACGAATGTCGTTTTACCTATTATTGTTTTTCGTTTTAAGATTTTTAGTCGTGTATTTTGAGAAAACATCGGTGTTTTTTAGTAAAGAACGAACGTAAGCGAAAGAGATTTGTTCAAGTCAGAGAGTCATCATCTTTTCGTTTCCCAAACGTCGTAACGTCGTTCTCGTCGTCAAAATCACGAAATCACGACACGAAAGAAACCACGCGCTCGCTTCAGTCGTGCCACGCGTCGATCTCGAGAGCTCTTCGTTTCGTTTCGCTCCTGAATGAAGAAGAAACAACCCGCCGACGACATCGTGATGATGATCGGTTCCAAATTTGCGCACAAAACGGGCACATAAATATGTACACATAAAAGACACGCAGACGCAGACGCATACACGCGCAGTAATAAAAACAGAGAGAAAGAGCGCACCTGTGCCGCCGTCGCCGACTAAGACGAGTTTAAACGTTGGGACTTCAGCCATGATGATGAATTTATATATGTGTGATTTGAGTTGCTTTTTGAAACAAAAATGTGGCGAGTTTTACATTTTTAAGCAGTTTTCGTCTCTCTTAAAGCAGTAGTATTAAACGTATGTTTTTTTGTCTCTCTCTCTTTCTTTCTCTCTCTCTCTCTCTGTGTGTGTTTATGAGGTGCGTAAAGTTCCGTCTTCGTCAATTCGCCAACCATATGGTAATGGACAGTTATTGTCGAGGAGGTATTGTACACATTCGGGGTGGTCGTTCTCGTGAGCGACTAATACGGCCGAAGAGTCCCACGGCGCTTTGGCGGTTTCGTGCAAGTACTTTAAACAGTCCAAGTGACCTTCCTCGGCTGCAAACTGACACGCATCTCCGTCATATTCATCATACTTACGCTCAACAAGATATTCGAGTATGTGAAGATGACCACCTCCAGCCGCCCATGAGGCAGTTCTCGAATCCCAAGGCGCTTTGGCTTCTTCGCGTAAGTATTTGAGGCACTCGAGATGACCGTTTTCGGCAGCGCATGCACACGTATACTCATAGATAGGACACTCATTTGCAATGCAATACTTTACCATTTCCAGATTGCCTTGAAGTGCGGCCTCATCAATCGTCCATTCATCCCACTCACACTTTTTCTCCTCTCGCGCCCACTTGAGCAACTCGAGTTTATTCGTTTTAGCAACTTCACGGCAGAAATATGGTTCGTCCATCTCTTTTCCCAGAAAACCCCTACCACCCCACGGATAATGCTCCCACGCAAACTCCAAAGTCGATATCGACAACATCTCCTTCACTTTAAACTTCTCTTTCAAATCATTCGCGCGAGTTGATCTCTTAATCAAAGCTCTCGTCTCCGTATTCACCCCGTACAAGAATTTCACATCGTTCAAATCCAATCTCGGAAGAATGTGTTTGAAACAAATATCGTCCCACTTCACGACCACATCCCACAAAGAATCTCGCGCCCCCATCGTCCAGAAAATCATTTCGTTGCGTTTACCTTTATCCTCCCAACTCCGAGCATTCGAAGAAAGCGCGAAGAAACAACAACGAGAGAGAGATACAAAAAAGAGCGTGACGAGGATGATGATGAGAGAAGCACATGTGATTTTCTTTTTCTCTTCTCTCACGACAAGAAGACGTTTGAAGAAATTTGCAAAATTTTCAAAACCCTAAATAGAAAAGAAAGCGGTGAGCAGCCACTCGTTTTTTTTTTTTTGGATTATTTTTGTTCCAAATTTGCCCAAAAAGAGAGGCGAAAGAGATATTCGAGAGAAAGATTAGTCGAATAACTCGATACATTATACACACACACAAAACGCTTGTTTAAGAAGAGAAAGAGAGAAAAAGAGAGAAGAGAAAGAGAATAGCGTAAGGGATGATTGCATCGTCGTCGTTGTCGTCTTTGTGTTGTGTGCGCTCGTCTTCGAAGACGAATACGAGTAATGTTCCATCATCATCATCGTTCCAACATCGACGACGAACGATGATGACGCTCAAAAGTAACAAGTGCGGGAACGCTTTACCTCCGAAGAAGAAGAATACCAATCTCGCGATGAAATCAACCGCGACGGATTCCGAGGAATTGTCCTCGTCGGACGCGGAAATCTTGGCGCAAATTGCCGCCATTAAAGCGGAAAACGAAGCTTTGAAACGCGATTTGCAAGCCAAAGTCTCCACGGTGAAGAAGACGAAGAGTGCGAATACTACTACTACGAATAAAACGAGCGGCGGTAACAACGGGAAAAGTAGGGCTACCGCTGCCACCGAGAAGGAGAGTAAAACGACGACGAGTGAAAAAGGAGGGAAAGTTGAACCAGCGTTCGCCGGGGAGTTGCCGGATGTGTACGTCGGGGGCGATTCGGAGTATACGGTGGAGAACGCGGCGAAGGAAGCCGCCGCAGCAGCAGCAGCTTCTTCTTCGTCGTCGTCGACGGCGACTGAAAAGAGTACCCCCGCGCCACCGACCTCCTCCTCATCTACTTCTTCTGGGTCTTCAACGTCTCTGTTAACGCCAGGTTTTGAAATCGATCCGATCGTGAAATCGGAATCGCCGAAAAATATCGTTTTTGTCACCTCTGAAGTCGCGCCGTGGTCGAAAACGGGCGGTTTAGCGGACGTTTGCGGGTCGTTGCCGCAAGCGCTGGTGGCGAGAGGCCACCGCGTGATGGTTATCGCTCCGAGATATTTGAACGGAACGAAAAGCGATAAATTATACGAAGGCGCGTTCGATACGTGCGTGAAATCAAAGTTAGGATGTTTCGAAGGGTTGCAAGAGGTTGGGTATTTCCACCAGATCAAAAACGGCGTCGATTACGTGTTCGTGGACCATCCTTCGTACCATCGGGCGGGATCGTTATACTCTGACGTGACCAATAAAACCTACGGCGATAACCAGTTTAGATATACTTTGTTGGCACACGCCGCGTGCGAAGCGCCTTTGGTGTTGCCGTTCGAGAACACCGGCGGGAGATACGGCGACGACGTCGTTTTCGTCGCCAACGATTGGCACGCCGGTTTGGTACCGCTTTTAGTCGCCTCGAAATATAGACCGCACAACGTCTACGGCAACGCGAGAACCATCTGCGCTATTCACAATATCGCGCACCAAGGCGTGGAACCAAACACGACGTTCCCAAACTTAGGCGTTCCCGGAGAATGGTACAGCGCTTTAGAGTACCAATACCCAGAATGGATGCGAGCGCACGAGTTGGACGAAGGCAAAGTCGTGAACATTTTGAAAGGCGCGATTGCAACGTCCGATCGCGTTTTAACCGTTTCGGAAGGGTACGCGTACGAAATTACCACTCCGGAAGGAGGTAAAGGTTTGGAAGGTTTGTTGGCGGCGCGATCGCACCGATTAAACGGCGTCGCGAACGGCATCGACTTGGAAGAGTGGAACCCGAGCGACGATAAAGATTGCGCGGCTCCGTATTCCATCTTGGATTTCAGCGGTAAATTGGAGTGTAAAAGAGCGTTGCAACGAGAGATGGGTTTGCCGGAAAGAGACGACGTCCCGGTCCTCGGCTTCATCGGTCGATTGGATTGGCAAAAAGGTCCGGATCTCATTCGCGACGCGTTAGGGGCGTTGATGAATGAAGATTGTCAAGTCATCATGCTCGGCTCTGGTTTAACCGAATTGGAAGAGTGGATGAAATGGGCGGAAGGGCAGTACCCGGACCGATTCCGAGGGTGGGTTGGATTCTCCATCCCCATGGCGCACAGAATTACCGCCGGCGTGGACATTTTCTTGATGCCCTCGCGATTCGAACCGTGCGGTTTGAACCAGTTGTATTCCATGCGATACGGTACGTTACCGGTCGCGCACGCCACGGGAGGTTTAAGAGACACCATCAAACAACACAATCCGTTCGCGGATATCTCGAAACCAGAAGAAGTTGGTGAAGTCGGTACCGGATGGTTGTTCGATAACATGTCCACGCAAGATTTCATCGAAGCGACGAAGTGGTCTATTCACGTGTTCAAAGAAAAGAAGGACGTTTGGAGAGCTATGCAAGTCCAAGCGATGACGCAAGACTTGAGTTGGAACAAGAAAGCGGCGGAATGGGAACAAATCTTCGATTGGGCGAAGGTTGACCCGCCTCATTGCACTTAAACGAAATCGAGACGAAAACAATGTAAAGAGAAGAGAAAAAAAAGAAGAGAGCGAACGACGGCACACGCAACATTTATAATATATCAAAAATCAAAAGAAGAAGATTTAAGAGAATTTAGAAGAGAAGAAGCTATACTACTAGTACTTTGTAATTTTCATTTTCATTTTCATCATATCTTCGTTTATATTTTACTCACGCCTGGCCTTAATTCTACGCCTGTTCCGTCTTTATTGGCGACTAAGTCCCAAATCGACGCGCCGCCTTCCAACACGCAATCGCGTTCGAACTCGGGTTCTTTATTGTACACAATTTTGGCGGTTTCGATGAGTACCGCCGCGGTTAACCCCCAACACACGCTCGTCTTCTTCTTCTTCTTCTCGCTATTATTATTATTATTACTACTACTACTACTACTCTCTTTACTACTCTCTTTTCCTTCTTTTCCTACAAAAATCATCTCCTCCTCGTCCACTCGAAACGAGTGCACTCGTATCGCGCACGGCGCGTTTTTCCACGCGTGATCGTTAAACGTGTGTCTCTCGTCCTCCCGCAAAAACTGATCCAACCGCACAGAAAACGTCCTCTCCACCTCCGAAGGTTGATTCCTCAACCAATCCATCTTCGAAAAGTTCCTCACATCCGTCACCGCGCACACGACTGGTCGAACGCTTATCAACCCCGCGCTTAGGATTGGCGGTAACACCGTCAACACTTTCACGTGGTTTCTGTTCAACCCAATCTCCTCTTTCGCTTCTCTCAACGCGCATTCGATATCGTCGCCTAAATCTTCGTCGTCTAACTTGCCTCCCGGGAACGCGACCTGACCGGCGTGCGAGTTCATATCCGCGCTTCGTTTCGTCAATACCACGTGTATCTCTTCTCGCGTATTCTCAAACAAAAGCACTAACACCGCCGCTCGTTTTTTAAAAATCGGTTCAGTCGATGATGCTGATGATGATGATGTCACCATCGTTCGATGATGAGTATTCGAAGAGGCGATGCTCTCGTTCCTGTTGTTCTTATTCGTATTAGTATCTGACAACCTCTTTCTCGCGACATCTCCAATCCTTCCGTACCTTCGAGAAGAATCATCATCTTTTGACGTCGTCATGGTATTATTACGTAACGACGAAAAACGACGAGACCAAAAACAACTTCTTCTCTCTGCTCTTCTTCGTTTTGAAACGCGTCGTGTTATTATGCTCGTTAAAATAGA
>Ga0209308_10002736_pt1 | contig 14990 bp, 18 predicted proteins | sample COGITO_mtgs_1204_3_FD_184806 | JGI IMG/M metagenome (GOLD analysis project Ga0209308, IMG submission 184806) | Pelagic marine microbial communities from North Sea - COGITO_mtgs_120405 (SPAdes) (version 2) | ecosystem: Environmental > Aquatic > Marine > Epipelagic ...
AAACCGCTTACTGATAAACCTGTTGGTGTGCATTTAACTCCCGGCATCAAGCCCGCCCACTACGCGGCGGCTGAAGTAATTTTTTTACAAACTGGCTTTAATCTTAATGAAGCCCAGTTTCGTCAAAGAGTCGCCGAGGCACTTGCCTTGGGACTTCCCGTAATTGTTGCGGAATACGACCTGCAATCTGACTCAAACCTCAGTCGAAGATATGGAGACATCGCTTGCGAAATGGGAGCCATCGGTACAGGAAACGGACGGTCAGTGACGAAATGCGGACAGCGAGAGCAAGCCGCGAAGAAGAAGCCGTGGTATCAGGAATACGAAACGGAGATCGTAGTTGTTGGTATCGCGATGGCAAGCGCATACGTTGTATACCGATGGGATATTCCGTTGACGATCAACGCGACAGAGAGCAATTACCAGATTGGCCTGAGTAAAGACTTTGAGGAGTCTTCTGTTGGCGTCTCTTATCGGGATGACGGCGCAGTAATGGGGACAATTCAAATACGTTTTTAAGGAGGAGAAATGGCGGGTCTGATTAGGGCAAGAAAACCAAGCGAATATAAATCCGGCGGCGGAAAGCCCCGTAACTATAAGAAAGAATACGAAAAGTTTCACTCCTCCCCAAAAGCAATTGCGGAAAGAAGTAGCCGAAATAAGGCACGTCGGCAATTAGCAAAAAAAGGGCTTGTAAAGAAGGGCGACGGTAAAGATGTGCATCACGCCAATAGAAAGCCAACCGATAACAGACGAGCAAATTTAAAGGTAATTTCTCGATCAAAAAATAGGTCAATCAAATAACCATGTCACCTGAATTCTTAAAAAAAATAGCCGAACTACGCCAAGCAAATCTTCGTAATCAAGAATTTACGAAATGGAAGAACAACAACCCAACCGCGCCTACTGGAACTGGAAAATGGAATGCGGCTCCGTGGACTGGACAAACTCCACAAGCAATTGTCTATGACCCAATTAATGGGAAAGCATATCCAAATCCGGCGGCGGCTATTTCTTCTGGAGTAAGTAATTTTACTTATCAGATTCCTGCCGGAATGAATGTGGACTGGTCTTACTGGAACCAGTTTGCACAACCGTCTCCACCGCCTGCTCCTCCAGTACAGCCTTTGACCGTGACAGATCAAACGGTCGGCAACCCAAACAGTAGCGGTGGAAGTTCACAACCAACTACACAACCAACTCCAGAGCCAGAATCACCTTCTTATCAGTTTTCTGATGAAGCAAAACGATTTGCCGCCGCAGGAATGATGGGCCGCGCCGCAAAATCAGTTAGAGACGCGGGCGGAACTTGGACAAAGGATATGCACAGGCAACTGAGAGATGACGCTAAAGGTCAACAGAACTACGGCGGAGATTTTGCAAATCAAAGCACCATTGACGACCTTGTTCAAAAATATGGATTTATCAACCCGACTTCCGGCGAAGGAGGAGGAATTTCTCCGGGGATGTCAATGGGTAGAGCCAAGAGAGACTACGAGAAAAAGTTCGGGGCGGGCAGTTGGAATAAAGATGTCCATGTCGCTGTTAAAGCCTCTCAACAAAGGGCTTATAACCAAAAAATCAAAACCAAAAAACCCAAAAATTCTGGGGGGAATGTAATTTGAAAATTAACGTATCACCTAAAGGCAGAAATGTTGGGTATGTTGGAAAGCCTAAGAAGTATAAAAACATTGAAGACGACCCATCCGTAAAAAATGCTCTTAAATATGTTGAGACTGTTAGCGCAATGGAAGATTCGACTGAACGAGCGTTTAAACAAATTGAAGCGTTACGATCAGAAACGTTAAAAAAGATACAGGTCTAGCCATGTTCTCACCAGATTTTTTAAAGCGATTTAAAGAAATAACTGCTCAAAAAGCAAATGCGGTTGCGGTAAGTAACGATTCCTCAAGCGCTAATAACTCAGGTAGCCAAACCGAGGTTCGCAAAAAATCTATTGGAACTAGGCCGTCCGCATACGCTAATGCGCGACAGAAACAGGTCGAGGGTGTTGTCTATGACCCAATCACAGGAAAAGCATTTCCAAATGCTTCAACCGCGATGGCAGAAGGTGTTCAGAATTATTCGTCACAACTGCCATCTGGTATTCAAGTTGATTGGTCATATTGGAATAAATTTAAACAACCGGAAGTTGCAGAAGTAGAAGTGCAAGAACTTGAAGTGGCAGATCAAACAATTGGCTCTCCAACTCCAGAGCCCGCTTCTCAACCCTCTACTCAACCCGCTTCTCAACCCGCTTCTCAATACACTCAGCAGTCCATGTCATCACCCGCGCCTCCGCCTTCGCCTGCAAGCCCAAAATCAATAGGGCCACAAAAGTCGCAAGAGCAATGGACTGCAAGAGCAAAGCAACTTGGATGGTCGCCTGATCAATATAGCGGGGCCGCTTACCAAGGATATGCAAACAAGTTTCCTGAGAGTAAACGAGTGAATGCAACTCCTGCGCCGCCTTTAAATGAACAAAGAAATTTATCGAGCAGAGGCACTAGAGGACAGTAGTGACTCCTGTATCCGCAGGGAAAACCGTTGTAATTGGACAAATCGGGATAACTGTTCTTGATAACTTTATTTCAGATGCTCAAGTAAACGATCTTCTTAATTTATACGCAGACAAAGTCATGGAAGATTCGACTGTTTGCACAAAAGATGGTGTTGGCGAAAAGATAGATTCAAGAACAGGTCTTAGAAGATGGGTATCGCATAACGAAACCCCAGAACTATATGGCCTGTGCATCAAAATTGCTGATTTTGTTGGCAAAAATTTAGACAACGCAGAGAACGTTCAACTATTAAGTTACTCAAAAGGCCAAAAATACGAGCCTCATTTTGATGCGTTTGATAAGTCTAAAAGTGACTGGACGCACTACGGGAAAGGCGGTCAAAGAGTTTATACCGTTATGGGGTATCTAAACGACCTTTATGACGGAGGAGAGACCTCATTTCCAACGCTCGGTATAGATATTAAACCACGACGTGGTCGTTTATTAGTGTGGAGCAATGTGGGAGAAGACTACAGCGTCCCGCATCCTGACTCACTGCATGGCGGAATGCCAGTCGGTGAAGGAGAGAAAAAATGTTTCACAATTTGGTTCAGAGAAAACAACTATAAATGAATCGCGAAGAATTCATTACAAAAGCATCCGAATATTTACCAAAAGCAACACTCGAAGAAAGCGGACTATTTTATAAAAACCTTTTAGAGAAAAATTTTGATAAAGCAATCATCCGGGAACTATGCAAAATAGATCGATGGTTCCTTTTGGTTGTTGTCTTAAACAGAAAAGATGCTGTTCACCCTTGGCTTTACGAAAGATGTCGAGAGGTAGAGCGAAATCCTGATGGTCATTTAGACCTGTGGGCGCGTGGTCACTATAAGTCTACGATCATTACTTACGCAGGAACGATACAAGAGATTCTGAAGAACCCTAATATTACGATTGGCATTTTTTCGCATACAAGACCAATTGCCAAAGGATTCTTAAAACAAATTAAACGCGAATTCGAAGTCAACGAGTTCATCAGAGACTTGTTCCCTGATATTTGTTACGCCAACCCAAGACAGGAGTCACCTCAATGGGGCGAAGATGCGGGAATTATTGTCAAAAGAAAATCAAACCCAAAAGAGGCGACTGTTGAAGCGTGGGGTTTAGTCGATGGACAGCCCATATCCCGTCACTACGATTTACGAATTTACGACGATGTTGTAACCAGAGACTCGGTAAACACGCCCGAGCAGATTTCAAAAACGACAGAATCTTTAGACCTGTCTCAAAACCTTTCCGGCGGCGCGAACCGAGAGTGGTATATCGGAACCCGATACCACTACGCAGATACTTACCGAGAGTTAATAGATCGAGGTACAGAGACTCGGATATATCCCGCGACGAAGAGTGGGGCGCCTGACGGAGAGCCAATACTCTTGTCAGAAGAGGAATGGAGTAAAAAGAAGATGTCGATGGGCCAATACGTTTTGGCTTGTCAAATGTTACAGAATCCAATTGCAGGGTCTGATCAAGTATTTGATCCTGAGTGGATTCGTAGAGTGGAAATAAGGCCAAGGGTTTTAAATATTTACATCCTTTGCGATCCGGCACACTCTAAAAAGAACTCTTCTGATCGCACGGCAATCGCAATTATTGGGATTGATCATGCATTCAATAAGTATCTCCTTGATGGAATCTGCCACAGATTAAATTTGTCTGAAAGATGGCAAACGCTTTCTAAACTTCGAACAAAGTGGATTCGTCAGCCGGGAGTTAGAACAGTAAAAGTTGGTTATGAGCGATACGGTAAAGATTCCGATATCGAGCATTTCAACGAAATGATGAAAATAGAAAACAACTATTTTCCAATCCAAGAATTGGCTTGGCCGAGAGAAGGGCCGGGTTCTAAACGGGATCGCGTACAAAGATTACAGCCCGACTTTGAGAACTGGCGTTTCTTCTTGGCCCCTTCTTCAGAATCTCTCACCTCAAATCAGAAAAGAGCATTTGAGCAGGGAGATGGCTCGTTAATTGTTCGTCCAATTAGACAAAAAGACGAAAACAATCGCGTGTACGACCTTGTCCAGAGAATGATTGACAACGAGTACAACCTTTTTCCTGCGGTTCACGTTGATATGTTGGATGCAATGTCTCGCATTTATGACATTGAAGCAAGTCCGCCGCAAACAATTTTCCAAGATGACTTGGAACCAGAGGCAATTCCGGCTTATTGATATGGAAGATTACAAAGAAGAGCAATTAACGCCAAGTGAACTAGCAGTTTATTTTCTTGCCAATTTTTACGACAACAGTCTTGAAGAAATTGAAGAGTTGCCAATCACTCATGCATTGACCGAGTTAATTCACAACCTTGTCTACGAGACCATATCAGTTCTCGATGACGAGAACGAGCATACGGTTCATTAATGACAACCAAAAAAGAAAAAACTAAACACAGAGTTTACAACTGGAAAGAACTTTGTGATCGAGCTGAGGGTGTTGAAGAACCAATCAAGGTTTACAACTTTCCACAAAAAACACTTTACGAAAATCCATACAGACCTTACGGGCCAAAAAAATGAAAGAAAAAATTATTAACTTTATTGCTGAAAACCCACGGGCAAAAGCCGTTGTTATTTTTGCAATTTCTATTCTTATTTTGTACGCGGTATTTGGATGAAAGTTTTAGTCGATGCCCATAAGGGCAGTATGATGCAAGAGGCCGCGATTATTAGCCTTGTTAAAAATGTCGCGGAAGTTCTTGAGAAGCATTACCCCGGTCATGCGTGGGCAGTTGGCCCAAGCAATGACTACTCCATGCTTGCAATTTGGAACGAGGCATTGTCAATGAAGTACGGAATGTGGATTCGCATCAATGAAATTGACGCTGATTACAACAACGTAATGAATTGGGCAGGCGAATTACTAGAACGCGCAAAAGTTTCCCGTGGAAGAGCGAACGAAGCAGAACTTCAAACGATAGAGCGCAATGCTATGGGCGAGGCAAAATTCGATGAATGAAGATGTCCCTATCAATTTAGAAGAGGAGAAATCTCCGTGGCTAACACTTGCTAAGGACGCTTACGATTCCTCTACGTCTTATTTAGATGCAAACTATAGAAGGCAGTGGGATCGAAACATATCTTTATTTCAGTCTCAACATCCGACTGGATCAAAATATCATTCTTCACAATATCAGCATCGGTCAAGGCTATTTAGGCCAAAAACGCGATCCGCGATTCGAACCAACGAGGCCGCAGTAACAGCGGCCTTTTTTGCGACTGAAGATGTTGTTTCAGTGTACCCGCAAAATGATTCGGATGAGAATCAACGCGCATCTGCAACGATACTGAAACATTTGCTTCAGTACAGGCTGACTAAATCAGTTCCTTGGTTTCAAACCTTAGTTGGCGCGTATCAAGAGTCACTGGTTTTTGGATCAGTTATTTCTCATCAGTACTGGGACTACAAAGAAGAGGTAATCACAACAGAAAGAGAGGTTCTTGATCAGTATGGTCAACAAGTTCTTGGTGAAACCGGACAGCCTCTTGTTGACGAGGTAAAAGAAACTAGGGTCGTTAAAGATAATCCGGTTGTGCGACTTGTTGCATCTGAAAACTTTCGAATTGATCCGGCGGCTGATTGGCTTGATCCTGTAGGAACCTCTCCCTTTGTAATTGAAATTATTCCAATGTATCTATCTGATGTATTGGAGAAAATGGACACTATAGACCCTAAGACTGGTGATCCAAAATGGAAACGTCTAAAAATTGGTCAACTTTTAGAATCGTCTAAACGAACAGAATTTGATTCAACTCGTCAAACCCGACAAGGAAAACGACAAGACCCGTTAGTAGATCGACAAGAATCAGTATCAGAATATCAGACAATATTCATTCACAAAAATATTGTTAGAAAAAACGGTAAAGACTGGATTTACTACACAGCAGGAACTCAGCATATGCTCAGTTCCCCAAAACCGTTAAGAGATGTTTATCCCCATCTTCGAGATGGAGAGCGCCCATATGTAATGGGTTCAACCGTTATCGAGGCGCATAGAACCTACCCGACTTCTTTGGTTGAACTAACTCAAGATTTACAAACTGCCGCTAACGATATTGCGAACCAACGAAGCGACAACGTCCAACTTGTTTTAAATAAACGCTATCACATCCGCCGCAGTGCAAACATAGACATTCATTCTTTGAAGAGAAGCGTTCCGGGCGGTTCGGTAATGATGGACGATCCGATAAGTGATGTCCAAATTGTTAATACCCCAGATGTAACCGGATCAAGTTATGAAGAGCAAGATCGCCTAAATGTTGATTTTGATGACATAGCAGGAAACTTTTCCCAAGGAACTGTTCAGACAAACAGAATGATGAATGAAACGGTTGGCGGAATGGAAATGCTAACCAATAACGCGAACTCAATTATTGAATACATGATTCGCACATTTGCAGAGACATGGATTGAACCCGTGCTTATGCAACTAGTTCGTCTTGAGCAGTACTACGAAACAGATGAAGTTGTTTTGGAGGTTGCGACCAATCGAGCCGAAGAACAAAACAAGGAAGAACCAGGATTTTATCAAAGATTCTCCGGCCCTGAGATGGATGACTTGTTACGAAATGAAGTCACTGTTGGCGTAAACGTTGGAACAGGCGCTACTGACCCAGTACGGAAAATTGAAAAACTTCTGCTTGGCATTAGAACAATGGGAGAGATCAATCCAGACCTGATCTACTTATTGAATCAAGAAGAAGTTAGTAAAGAAGTCTTTGGCGCCCTTGGTTACAAAGATGGCAAGCGGTTTATGGCTGAAGAGCAAGGGCCGAAGATTGATGAGATTGCGGGCCAACTTGAAGAACTTACTGGCGCTGTTCAGCAACTTATGGAACGTGGCGCGTCTAAAGAGATCGATGCTCAAGCCAGAATTCTATCTGCTCAGATCAAAGGTCAGAGTGACATTCAAGCGGCGAAAGAGAAGGCAAAAGGCGACGTTATGTCTACTCAGATTAATACGGACTCTAGAGAACGCTCTGACATGGCCCGACAGCAAGTTGCAGTTATTGAGGCTCGTATTAAAGCCGAGAAAAATGATATCGCTAGAGGCGAGTTGATTCTTCAGAAGGAAGCACTTGTTCACAAAATGCTACTCGAAGAGGACGCATCAATTGGTGTTTCCCCCGGTAATGATGAAGGCAAGCAAATGTCAGATGTTTTGATGAATGATCAATATGGAAAAGTACCCGGAGCGGAAGGATAAGAATTAATTAATGGAAGAAACTGATTTGTTACTTGCAGAGGCTCGTTTAGGGATGCAAGCAAAAGAATTTTTTAAGTCCCCTGTTGGCAAGTTCATCGCAGGCAGAGCGCTCAAGGCAAAAGAAGAAGCCTTTGAAGCGTGGATGAATATTGAACCTAGCGAAGAAGAAGCCATCAGGGAACTTCAATTCAGAGCGCGGTTACCTCAACTAGTCATAGTTTGGCTAGAAGAGGCTATCAACCAAGCACAACACGCAGAACAAACTCTAAATGAGTTAAGGGAGTAAAGCATGGACGCTATCCAACAGGACGTGGAGCCAACACAAGAAGAAACTTTATTATCTGATCAAGAGCGAGAGATTGAACGAATTGCTCAAAAAGTTGGAGAAGAACACGAAATTGAAGGATCATTTGAAGAGCAGTCAGAAGAAGTTGTAACGACAGATTTCTCAGCACCGTTGATTAAGAAAGGTGACCAGTGGTTTGCCACCGCTAAAGTCAACGGTGAATCAGTTGATGTCGAGTGGGACGAAGTACTGGCTCAATACCAGAAAAATACCGCCGCCGACAAAAGACTTCAAGAAGCCGCGCAACGCCAACGAGAGTTGGAAGATTACGAGGCAAAATTGAATGCTTATAGGAAAGACCTAGAAGCAAAAACCCGTCAGCCATCTCAGGACGCTGACAACCAACAATCGCCATCTTCGGACGCGACTGATGCTCTATACGAGCAATACCACGATGCCCTCTTTCAGGGCGATGAATCTAAAGCAAGTGCAATGCTAAAGAAGATTCGTGCCGCAGAGCGACCTCAAGAACCTTCTATAGATGTTAATAGCATCGTAGAAAGAACTAAGGCCGAGATGCGGGAAGAGGAGAACCGTTCACGACAGCAAGGATATGAACTCCGCCGTCAGCAAGCCGTTGAAATGTTCAATGATGAATATAACGACATTGCAGGCGACAGTTCTCTCTTAGCAGTTGCTGATCGACGTTCTGCTGAACTGTATCAAGAAAACCCTACCCGTGATCCGTGGGACATTATGCAAGAGTGCGGCGAATATGCCCGCGATTGGATAAAAGGTTATGCGGAAAAATTGGGCGGCGCTTCAAGTGAAGTCGAGCGCAAAGAGCGCAAGCAGAACATGGAGGAGGTTACACCTACTAATGTCAAAGCCTCAATTGGCGAAGACGAAGTTGAGGTGACTTACTCCGACATCATATCGGAAATGAGAGAGAGCAGAGGTCAATTTGCTTAATCTTTTTAATTAACTTTCTAAAAAAGGAAATAAAGCATGGCAGGTCAAGTATGGGGAACTAATACCCTCGGTGGGTATATGTACTCCCTCAATTTGTCCAAGGAATTGCGAATGTCCTTACGTCCGATTGTTAAATTCCGTCAGTTCGCGGATGTCAAAGATGCCGCTCATCAAGGTCTTAACAAAGGCGACACATTCCATTGGAACGTGTACTCTACTGTTGCGACTGGTGGTGCGGCTCTCACTGAAGGCTCTGCGATTGCTGAATCGAATTTCTCAATCACGCAAGGAACCATGAGCATTACGGAGTATGGTAACTCCATTCCTTTCACCTCCAAACTGGATGATTTGTCTGAGCATCCTGTAAAGGAGATCATTCACAAGGTCTTAAAAGTCGATTGCGCTCAGGTGCTAGACGACTTAGTCGCTGACCAGATGGACACTACGCCTTTGCGTGTGGTTCCTACGGCGGGAACGGCAACCGATTCGGTTGTTCTTACCGTTAATGGTACGGCTACGTTGACCAACAACGTTGCGCTTGGCAAAGATCATATCAAAGCCGTCGTGGATACCATGAAAGAGCGTAACATCCCGGCCTACTCGGGAGACGATTACTATTGTCTCGCGTGGCCTACAACGTTCCGAAACATGAAGAACGATCTGGAGTCGATTAATCAGTACGTCGAATCTGGTTTCCAAATGATCCGTAATGGTGAAATTGGTCGTTACGAAGGCGTTCGGTTTGTTGAGCAGACCTATCGTGCCAAGGGCGGAGCCGCCACTGGTATGGGTACTGCGGCAGGCGCTTGGACTAATGGTAAGTCTGATTGGGCAATCTTCTTTGGCGCGGATACCGTTGCTGAAGCAGTTGCTGTTCCCGAAGAAATTCGCGGAAAAATCCCGACTGACTATGGTCGTTCAAGGGGTATCGCTTGGTACTACCTTGGTGGTGCCGGACTTGTTCACTCTACTGCATCTGAAGCCCGCATTGTTATGTGGGATTCGGCGGCTTAGGAGGTAACAATGGCACATTCATCAACTGGTGTCGGTGTTAAAACGGGACTTTCTGATCAACAGAAAATTACCGCTTCTAACAAAGAACTCGGTTTGGATTCAGTAGGCAAAGACCAAAAACCTATGGGTGTTGGTTCTACGTCTAGTGCGCCGCATGGCACTAAATTGGATACAAAACGATAAACCTAGATTTGGGAGGGCGCAAGCCCTCCCTTTTCTTTTAGGAGATAAAAAATGTCGTTAGACAAAATTAACTGGTTCAAGATGGAAGCAAACATGAAGGATTCTTCTATCTCTTGTCGTTACGGAGATATGGGTACGTCCTATGATGACTATGAGTCAAAAAGCAGTCCCAAAAAAGCCCATCATGTTTCAGGCGACGAATGGAAAAGCGGCGTAGTTAGCCCCACGCCAATGAATGAAATGAGCAATGGATCGTATGAGTTGCCTCGTTCATTTTTGCGATTAATGAGATAGGAGTAGGTCATGCCTGATGCAGAACACGGAGGGCCGGGAAGCGGCAACCAAGACGGCTCCGGCGCGGGGTCAGGACATGGAAGTGGGGGTGACCAAACTGGTGATTACGGAGGTCAAGGAGAGTTTGATGGCTTAGGTGGAAACACATCTAGTAGTTCATCTAGTAACAGTGGAAACAACAATTCCGTTGGCGCCGGAACGGGAAGAAATGAAAACAACCCCGCTAAAGGCCATAGTTTTGATGGCTTTGATTTTGGTGGCTTGTTTGGTGGCCCTGAAGATGACGCAAATCCCTCATTCGATCCAAGCGCGGCCCCTGTTGGTGTAGGCACAAATCAAAACCTTGCTAATCAGCAAAACTTTAATAGTTTTGACTCTACTGTTGACGCAATTGATACCGACTATGGTTACTACGATGGAGTGACGGTGACTACGCCATCACTAGGTTGGGCGAATCCAAACGTAAATCCAACTCCCGCATACGACCCTGCAAATGTTGAGTCACAAGTCATGGGGCAAACTCAACAGACTAGTCCATCTCTTGGGCTTGATGACCATGATGCTGACCTTGCCAATCTAACTGGCGCAACTGTGTCCAATGTTGATGACCATGATGCTGACCTTGCCAATCTAACTGGCGCGGTCGTATCCAATCGCACTGCATATCAAGGGCCGGGTAAAAGAGGCTATGCACCGCCCGGCTATGAGCGCCACGAAGACAATTCAATGAACATCACTGAACAGTCGGTGCAAAGTTTTGTAGATTTTGTTAATAGAAATATTTTAGACCCACGACAAAAAGCAAAAGCCATCAAAGGCTTTATGGAAAAGCACAAAATGGGTCTTCGTGAACTTTCTATTAAAAACGCCAAAGAATATGACATTGGGATGTTGGGTTATCTTCCGGGCATTGGCCTTATGAACACAATCGGTAAAGGCATGAGAGCCTTAGCCGAAAAAATGGGATTAACGCCGGGAGTTAATACTCCTGCGATGAATGCATTAGAGCAGGCCGCAAGACAGGCGGGAGTAATGGACAAAGAAACTGGCGAGTACACCGTGGAGGAGATGAGAGCAACTTGTAATGGAATGCAGGGACACCGATGGGACGAAGGTTCTCAGAGTTGTATGCCGATCCAACAAGATGCTGAGACAGGAGCAATTAACCCTTTTAACGGCATGATTTCCTCACCTTGAAGATAACTGAATTACCCGATAAATACTGGAAAGAAATTACAAGCAAAGAATTAGGAGGAAAACGGAAAGATACCGTCTGTCTTGTTAGATATGGTGGTTTTGGAGACTTAATTCAAATAAGTTCAATCTTTCCGCTTTTAAAAGAGCAGGGCAAAAAAGTCTGCGTTAACGTCACTGAGAATGGCGTAGATATTTTAAAAAATGACCCAAATATTGATGAACTTTTAGTTCAAAAAACTGATCAAGTTCCTAACCAAGAACTAGGAGATTACTGGAAGTTTCTCAGACGGGTATACCCAAAAGTAATTAACCTGAGTTCATTAATAGAACAAAAACTTTTAGTTCTTCCCCATGACCCAATCTATAACTGGGATCACAAAAAACGCCACAAGAAGTTAAACAAGAACTATTCAGAAGTTCTTCATAACAAGGCAAAAGTTCCACACCTATTCAACATAAAGTTTCATCCCAGTAATTCGGAAAAAAAATGGGCTGAGGAACAGCGTCGATCTATGAGAATTGGGTTGCAACACTATGTAATTGTTGTGGCTCTATCTGGATCATCTGTTCACAAAGCGTATCCATACATGGATAACGTGATTGCTTACTACTTGGTAAATGAGCCGAATTCTCGATTTGTTCTAGTTGGTGATGAAATTTGTCAAATTCTTGAGCAGGGTTGGGAAAAAGAGCCTAGGGTGTTTTGCAAAAGTGGCGATTGGAGCATTAGACAGTCTTTATCTTTTGCCCAAACCGCTGACTTAGTGATCGGCCCAGAAACAGGAATACTAAACGCTGTAAGCGCAGAAAATCTGGCAAAGGTCGCGCTACTAAGCCATTCCTCCGAAGAAAACTTAACTAAACATTGGGTTAATACAACCTCTTTGTCCGCAAATGTTAGTTGTTATCCCTGCCACAAAATGCATTACGGATTTAAAACTTGCAATAGAGACAGTGAAACAGGCGGCTCTATGTGCGCGGCAAATATTGATCCACGGAAAGTGGCTGATGCTATTGACCATCATTGGAATTTAAAGAATGACTTTTCTAGAACTTTGTCAAACAGTTAGACAAGAAGTCGGAATATCCGGTACAGGGCCATCTACAGTTGTAAATCAGGAAGGCCAGTTAAAAGTAATTGTAGATTTTGTAGCAGAGGCTGATTTTCAGATTCAAAGCATATGGCATGACTGGAACTTTTTATGGTCTCAGTACTCATCAACACTTTCAGTTGGTGTCAGGGCTCCTGCGGTACAAAAACCAACAGATTTTGCAAACTGGGACACCCGTTCTTTTTTTCTTAATTACACCTCTGATAACTCGACTCATCTTGATCCACTCGACTATACACAGTGGCGATCTGAATTAAGACAAGGAACGGCTATAAATGCCACGCCAAATTTCGTTGTTGTTCAACCTGATGACAACTTAATTGTTGATCCACCGCCAGATGCTACTTACACAATAACTGCTGATTATTGGAGAGTGCCTACGCGCATGACTGCAAACACTGACTTATCTCCAATCCCAGTGCAGTACCACAGAATTATTGTTTCCCGCGCAAAAACAATGTGGGGTGAGCGAGAAGAGGCTCCTGAGATATTAGTGGCATCTTCTGCTGAATACGCAGACTTGCTAGATAAATTGGAATCGCAATCTTTGCCGGGTCAAGGCTCCAGAAGATTTTCTAGCGCAGACACACAAACTATTGTTCGGACTGAATAAGTGACGAATATATATAGCGCAATAGTAAGTCGAGGAAATCTTCCCGGCTCATCAATGAAGGTAAAGTATTTCCCGTTTAGCGGGGGAGAGATACTTACTGATCCTGCTTTATCTCAGCCGCCGGGAAGTCTTTTGTATGGAAAAAATTACGAGGTATATCCCGAAGGCGGCTATCGACGTATTGATGGTTACGAAAGATTTGATGGTCGTACAAAACCTTCCGAAAGTATTTACTGGATACTTGAGTTCCAAACTGGAACCGTAGCGGCTGTAGATACAAACGTAATCACCGGAGCAACATCCGGTGCTACTGCTGAACTAATTGCAGACGCGGTTGTTGAAAGCGGAACTTATGGCGGCAGTGATGCAGTCGGTTATATGGCTGTCGCATTGCTGACAGGCTCGTTTCAAGTTGGCGAAAATATTCAAGTCAGCGCATCAACAGTTGCTGTTGTCAAAACTGTAGAAAATGCACTTGGCGCTACGACTGACGCTTTAGACACAACTTATTCTCAGGCTTCTATTGAACGCGCTAGATCAAAAATTGGAACTGTTACTGGATCAGGCGCAATACGCGGGGTTTGGACTTACGGTTCGTCTACATATGCTTTCAGAGACAATGTTGGAGCCACTGAGTGCAAGATGTATAAATCAAGCACAAGCGGTTGGACAGTAGTCGATTTAGGTCAGTACATACGATACAACACGGGAAGCGCGACGGTTGCTGAAGGAGCAACTGTAACTGGGGCAACATCTGGAGCAACGGGCGTTGTTCGTAGAGTTACAACAACGACTGGAGCAGTTGGGGACAGCAACGCTACCGGAGTATTTGTTCTTACAGGTGTAACCGGAACTTTTGTTTCAGGGGAAAACCTTCAGGTTAGTGCTTCAACAGTTGCAGTATCAACAAGCGCTCTAGTAACAATCTCATTAGTTCCGGGCGGTCGATACGAATTTGTAAATTACAACTTTGGTGGTTCGACATCTACCTACAGGATGTATTGGGTTGATGGTTTTAATACTTGTTTTGAATGGGACGGAACTTACGCTGTTCCGATTTTTACCGGAATGAGTATTGACGCTCCTCGCCACATTGCGGCTCATAAAAATCATCTGTTTGTCTCTTTTGCAAAAGGTTCTCTACAGCACTCATCTATTGGCGATCCATATCAATGGAGCGTTATAACAGGTGCATCAGAACTTGGAACTGGTGGAGAAATAACAGGACTGCAAGTTCAACCCGGTGATGCGCTTGGAATATTTAATAGAAACCGAATCTACATTTTGTATGGAACCAGTACAGCCACTTGGAATCTGCAAACTTTTTCAAGCGACTCAGGCGCTAACGAATACACAATTCAAAATTTGACGGAAACAATGTTTCTTGATGATCGAGGCATAACAGCAATTTCAGCAGTTAATGCTTATGGAGACTTTGCAATGAACTCCATTAGTAAAAAAATTCGCCCGATAATAGAAAGTAAAAAAGGTCTTTCAATATCGTCAGTGCGAGTTAGATCAAAAGGCCAGTATCGATTATTTTTTA
>Ga0209308_10002737_pt1 | contig 14987 bp, 11 predicted proteins | sample COGITO_mtgs_1204_3_FD_184806 | JGI IMG/M metagenome (GOLD analysis project Ga0209308, IMG submission 184806) | Pelagic marine microbial communities from North Sea - COGITO_mtgs_120405 (SPAdes) (version 2) | ecosystem: Environmental > Aquatic > Marine > Epipelagic ...
TCCAAGCACGGCGTCAGCGACATTAGCCACCTAATCGGTAACACCTCAGCCGAGCCAACGCTCAACATCACCCTCAACGGTCAAAGCATCTACAGCGAAAACATCACCACGCTCAACCGCGCATGGAGCGAGCTCAGCTACCAGATGCAAACCAAGCGCGACAACCCGAAATGCGCCCAAGAGGAATACGACGCTCTGCTAGAAGACAACGCCGGCATCATTATCAAGCCCACCTTCGACGTCCAAGAAGTCGAAAACGTCAATCTAGGTAGGGACGCCTCGCCGCAGGCGTCCGCCCAGCGCCCTCGCGTCGCCATCTTCCGCGAACAAGGAATCAACGGCCAAAACGAGATGGCGTTCGCCTTCGACCGTGCAGGCTTCGAAGCAGTCGACGTGCACATGACCGATCTCCTCGGCGGCACGGTTGACCTCGCAGACTTCGCAGGACTCGTCGCCTGCGGCGGCTTCTCATATGGCGACGTCCTCGGCGCCGGTTCCGGTTGGGCAAAGAGCGTCCTCTACAACCCGAAGCTCAAGGCAATGTTCACCACCTTCTTTGCACGCGAAGACAGTTTTACACTCGGCGTCTGCAACGGTTGCCAAATGATCTCCCAACTCAAGGACATCATCCCAGGCGCAGAGCACTGGCCACAATTTGTCCGTAACCGCTCCGAGCAATTCGAAGCGCGTTATGCCAACGTCGAAGTCATGGAAAGCCCAAGTATCTTCTTCAAGGGGATGGCAGGCAGCCTGCTACCGATCCCCGTCGCCCACGGCGAAGGCCGCGCAGACTTCTCGACCACAGGTGATTTCGAAAAATGCTTAACAGGCGATCAGATCAGCGCCCGCTACATCGATTTCAATGGCGAACCAACGGAAACGTATCCTGCCAACCCGAACGGCTCCCCCGCCGGCGCGACAGGATTCACCACCGCCGACGGCCGCGCCACCATCATGATGCCACACCCCGAACGCCTGTTCCGTTCCGTCCAAATGTCCTACAAGCCAACCGATCAGTTCACCGGCGAAGCAGGCCCATGGTTGAAGATGTTCCAGAACGCCCGTAACTACGTAGGCTAAGCCCGTCTTACTCTTAATCATAATCCTACTCTTAATCCACGTAGTTTATGGTTAGAATCGCTCTCTCTTAATTCCTAATAAATGAAAACATGCTGGATCATCGCAGGACCAAACGGCGCAGGTAAGACCACCTTTGCCCTCGATTTCCTGCCGCTAGTCGGCTGCCAGCATTTCATTAACGCGGATTCCATCGCTGCGGGCTTGAATCCGATCAATCCCGAAGCTGAAACCTTCAATGCCAGTCGTATTTATCTCAGCGAGATTCAATCAGCCATAAAGAGCGGCAAAGACTTTGGATTCGAGACCACCCTCTCCGGCCGCAGCTACCTAGCGTTGATCAAAAAGCTCAAAGCATCCCGATGGCGCGTGGAATTAGTCTATCTGGCATTACCCAGCGTTGAATACTCACACGAGCGCGTTCAAGAACGCATTCTCGCAGGCGGTCATTCTATCCCACCAGCAGATATCGAACGGCGCTTCTCAAAAAGCCTCAGAAACTTACTAGGCGAATTCAGTGAAGGTGTTGATCGAGCACGCTGTTTCATCAATGACAGTGAAACCTTAAGCCTAATTTTCACGCAAACAATTGAAGGTCGCCAGATCGCGAATGATGGCTACTATGCGCATTTAGTTACACAATCGGAACTATGAACCATAAAAACACAGACACGGACGTCATCATGGCGAGCATGGAAAAGTCCGTAGCGAGAGCCCTTGAGCGCAAACGACGCCTCGGGCAATACGCAGTCGTCACTCGCAACGGAAAACTCACTCGCCTCCAGCCTGAAGAAATCAAACCGCTCGCCGCCGCCGAAGATCAGGCACCTTACAACTCCAAGTAGATGAATCTTTATATTTTGCGTTTGACCCCAGTTTTGCCCCCCAGTTTTGCCCTTGCCTATGCCCTAAAAGATGAAGTCTTGGTAGGATTTGCTGTTGCTAACCGCAAAACAGTGCCTTGCATAGCAACTGAACTCAAAAGCCTCCGGTTCGGAAAATTTTACCCTTCAACACGACATCTTGAGACTAAATTTCCCTCTCCCTTCAACCCTCACCCCCAATGCCACCCCGGCGGCTAGCGCCGCCGAAAAGCAAATTCCTTTTAGGAAGCAGATATGTATAAGCGTAAGACTGCCGTTATGTCCTATATCAATACTTTAGTTTCGTTGTCTTGGGCTTCAAAAATCAAGACTACCGGATTTATCGCGCTACTGCTTCTTTTTGGCCAAATTCTGGATACGTCATTCTCATCGACTGCCTACGGAGCCGCCGCCGATGAAAACGGTGATTCATTGCTCAAAGATTACCGCACAGACCTGCCTTCTGCCTGGGCTGAAGTTGTTATTGGTGAGGAATTATCTGACCTGATGGAACAGGCTTTGCGCTCGAATCCAGATATCCTGCAAAAGGTAAACGAACTCGAGGCCGCCGGATATGATTTAGATGCTGCGGAATGGGGACGTTTTCCGAATTTGAGCGTTAGCTTGGAAAGTGAAGGCGACGGCGACAATGCTCTGGTAGCGAGGCTGGAGCAGCCTCTATGGACTGGTGGCCAGTTATCGAGTGAGATCGATGCAGCTGAAGCTGCGCAAAGGGTCGCTACAACTGCATTGGATGAGTTAAAGCTCCGTATTCTTTCAGAGGTCGCTATCACATATTTCGAAATCCAGCGCCAGGAAGCGCGTCTGCGAATCTCCATCATTAATGAACAGGAGCATGAAAGGCTGCTTGATATTATTAAGCGACGTACAGCCACTAAAGTAAGTGCTAGAGCCGATCAGGTTCAAGCGGAGGCTCGCTACTACCAAGCCACTAGAGGGGAAATTCAAAGCCAGGGGCTGCGTGATGAGGCGATCAGCAAGATGGAGCGCCTTGTGGCACGACCAGTCAATACCCTTGCCAGTCCAAAAAAGATCGATTTTGGCTCATGGACAGAAGAATCAATTGATTCCAAAGCTAAAGAATATTCACCAACGCTCAAACGATTGCAGGCCGAGATTGATGCATCCACTGCCAACATTGCCTTAGCCAAATCCGGCTGGCGTCCGCGTCTTGTAGCCGGATTAAAATCATCAGTAAGTGATGATGACAGAACTGATCGTTATGAAGACGGAGTATATGTGGCTTTGCGAATGCAAACAGGAGCCGGGCTTTCCGATATTTCTGCCAGTAAAGCAGCTGCCTCACGGAAAATGGCTACCATAAATGCACTGCTAGCCCAGCAACAGGAATTAAAAAGAGAGATATCCACTGCCTGGGTAGAATACCAAGCGTATTCCGGACAAATTGATGCAGTCCACTCATTAAGCGAATCGACTTCAGAGCTTGTCGATTCTTACCTGCGACAATTTCAGGTTGGGAAAAAAAGCTGGATAGACGTCCTAAACGCCCAGAGCGAAAAAACCTCTGCGAGTATTGCGCTAGCTGATACGGAATTTTCCTTGATGAGCATCAAGCTTCGGCTGTTGCTTTTGGCCGGGGAAATCACCCCAGGAAATGTGAGCCAGAAGCTATGAGCGATTCATCCGTTGACTCATCTGCCTCGTCAGTAGCTTCGAGTAAAGCCAGAACAGCGGCCTTTTTATCCCGACTGGCGGCATTACAGGGGCATGCAGTGCCACGACATCGCTTCAGCATGCTTGAAACCAATCGAGATGGTGCTGACCTTTCCAGCCTTTCCTTGACACAACAGGCAGAGGAAATGTGGCTGGTTCGGTTTCCGCTCTCCCAGACTTGCCTTAAAGAAAGTCAGAAGCTTGAAAAAGGGGCTTTCCCCCTTCTCTGGGTTAACGATGAGACCTCGGAAATGTTGTTCTTAACTGGGCGTCTCGCATCCGGTGCTATGATTGCCGAGAATGATGAAGGAGAAACTCGTGAGCTTGACCTGACCGAAGCACAATCAGGCTCTTTCCTCCATCTGGGCCAGGAACCGCAGGAACCGGAGGCAAAAGAGGGAGCGACTGCAAAGGATGGACCATCATCTTCTGCATCGAAATTGTTTGTTCATTCCCTTCGTAAAAAGCGGCGTGTATTTGCTGAAGCTATCTTCGCAACGCTGATAATGAATGTCCTCGGCCTATTTGCAGCGTTTTATACCATGCAGGTTTATGACCGCGTTGTACCTACCAAGAGTTTTTCGACACTATGGGTGTTGACCGTCGGGGTCTTAATCGCCGTCTTATTTGAATTTGCCATGCGTCAGGTCCGTTCCTATATGATGGAGCGCGCAACCACGGCAATTGATCTGGAATTATCAGGCATTTTTTTTGGCAAGGCCTTGGATATTCGACTCGATGAGCGTCCGGCCACCGTAGGAACGTTTGCCGCCCAGATCAGACAATTCGATTCGGTGAGAAACTTCATGGGAGCATCAGTGCTGTTCGTGTTTGCTGATGCACCTTTTGCGGTCCTGTTCATTGGCGTTGTGGCGATCATTGGTGGTTATGTCGCGCTAGTTCCGCTTATTTTAGTTCCGGTTGCGATTTTGATGACTCTAGTCCTTCGTGGCCAAATTGAGCGCTACAGCGAAGAGAATATGACCGAGTCGAATATCAAGAACGGACTGTTGATTGAAGCGGTTGATGGTATCGAGTCAGTCAAGGCTACCGGCGGTGAGTGGAAAATGCAGGATCGCTATCGCGATCTGGTTGCCACCATTGCCTCCAGTGATATCAAGCTGAAACTAATCGGCGCGCGAGCTTCTAACTTTTCCATAATGATACAGCAGATAAACCATGTCGGTTTAATCGCTGTCGGTGCATACGCAGTCACAGAAGAAAGCCTGACTCTTGGCGGATTAATTGCTTGTGCGATTTTGATGGGGCGCGTTTTTACTCCGCTGTCCCAAATTCCAAATCTCGTGATGCAGTGGAAGCAGGCCAAAATATCTCTGAAAAACCTGGACAGAATCATGGCGTTACCTGGCGAACGCAACACTAGCGAGCGTCTGATTGTGCCGGATGGATGCCAAGGGGAACTGGCCCTGAAAAATGCCACTTTTGGTTACCTTTCCGATCGGCCGACGATCGTGGTACCCGAAATACGCTTCCGCCCTTCTGAAAGGGTCGCCGTGTTGGGTGCTGTCGGTTCCGGCAAATCCACCTTTATAAAACTACTGGCCGGACTTTATAAACCTCGTGAGGGGGGGCTGTATCTTGATGGGATCGATGTTCAGCAAATAGCTCCTGAATTTATTCGTGAACAAATCGGCTACCTTCCCCAAGACGTCAGGCTATTCAATGGTTCGCTGCGGGAAAACCTAACCATGGGTTTGCCGACTCCTAGCGATAGCCGCATTCTAGAGGCCACGAAGCTTACTGGTCTGGAAGCATCCATCAAGGCCCATCCCAGGGGACTTGAATTGCAGATTACCGAAGGCGGCCGAGGGCTTTCCGGGGGACAGCGACAATTGGTTGGTCTGACAAGGCTATTGCTGGCAAAGCCAAAAATCCTGCTGATGGATGAACCGACAGCTTCCATGGATAGCCAAAATGAAGCGCAGGTGATCAAGCATCTGTTCGAAGAAATGCCCAGCGAAAGTCTTCTTGTCATGGTCACGCATAAGATGAGTTTGTTGAAGCATGTCCAGCGCATCATCGTTCTAGACAAGGGGCGTGTCGTGGTTGATGGGCCACGGGACGAGGTGATGGCTAAAATTCGTCATCTACAGTCGGTTGCTGCTAAAAAAGAACGTACGATGTAAAAAGTTAGGTTTTATTGTGTTATGGATAACGAAGACTCAAAATTACAGAAATCGCGCAGCGTTCTCTGGCTTGTCGCATTGATCCTTGGAGTTTTTACAGTCTGGGCTTATTACGCAGAGATCGAAGAGGTAACCCGAGCGCCAGGGAAGGTCATATCCGGTTCCCGCACTCAACTGATTCAGTCCCAGGACGGTGGCGTGCTTGAAGATCTGCTAGTTCAGGAAGGTGATACAGTCGTTCCTGGACAAGTATTGGCGCGCATTGACCGCACGCGTGCCAATGCAGCTCATGAAGAAACGCGCTCGCAAGTAGCTGCGCTGGCAGCCCGCACAGCACGTCTTCAGGCTGAGTTATTTGGCAGTGAGCCGAAGTTCCCACCGCTTGTCGAAAATTACCCGGATTTCATCGAAAATCAGAGAAAATTGCTTGCCGTGCGTAAAACGGCCTTGAACGACGAGTTGGGAGCAATGCAAAAAATCCGCGAGCTGATCGGACAGGAACTCAAAATGAACAAGCCACTGGTTGATCGAGGTGATGTTAGTATAACCGAAGTACTGCGACTGGAGCGGCAAGCCGCTGATTACGAAGCAAAGATAACCAATAAAAGAAACAAATTCATAGAGGACGTTCAGCAGGAGTTGAGTCAGGCCAGAGAACAGTTGACGGCTCTGCAACAGCTGCTAAACCAACGGAAATACATTCTGGAACAGGCGGAGTTACGTGCCCCCATGAGAGGAATTGTCAAAAACGTCCAAATAACAACGCTGGGGGGCGTGATCCGCCCTGGAGAAGATATTATGCAGATTGTTCCTCTTGAGGATAACCTGCTGATTGAAGCCAAAGTAAGTCCCACGGATATTGCTTTCCTGCGCCAAGGGATGCAGACCTTTATCAAAATCGATGCTTATGACACCAGCATTTATGGTGATTTACCCGGTGAATTGGTATTTATCGGTGCCGACACAATGAACGAAGAGTTAAGACAAGGCGAAATGCCCTACTACAGGATTCGAGTGCGGACCCTCAGTCGTCAATTCAGTGGTCGTCCTGATGAAAAGCTCGATATTCAACCGGGAATGACTGCAGCAGTAGAAATAAAAACCGGAAAACGGACGGTCATGCAGTATCTTACCAAACCAATTACGAAAACTCTATCAAACTCCATGGGTGAGCGCTAGTTTTTTTGCGTCACCATAAATTTGCGATTGCCTCGACACCGGTACGAGTCATAAACACCAATAACTATTGTTTTCATAGTCTCAACATCCTCCTAAAAATCTCACAAAATTATGATAGTTGATATAGCAAATCTTAGAGCACTTGTAACTGATGCCAATGGCATCCAAAAGGTAATGACATTACAGGATCTCGCTCAGCTTAAGCTGATGCCCGATATGAGAGTTATCATTATCGATGCAGAAACAGGTAAACCGGTTGAACACGTCAGTGTCCGTAAAGATGGCGACGATCTGGTTTTTGAAGTTAAGGCTGAAGGCGAAATTGCGAGGCTTGAAGATTACTATATAGACAGCGGGTTTTCTACTGTCGACGCTGTCCCCGAGGGAGCTGCAGGTCCAGAAGCTGGTGCAGCGGCAGCCGCTGGTGGAGGCTTATTTGGAGGTACCGAACTTGGAACTATCGGTCTGCTTGCGCTTGGGGGAGTTGGGGCTGGTGCTTTGTTAGCATCTGGCGGCAGTGGCGGCGGTTCGTCGTCTACTCCACCCTCTTTCACACTTGTAGAAGGCGTGGGGGGCGATGCTGTCGATCAGTTGGCCATGGAAGTGGGTGACGAGCTTGTCGCCGAGCGTGACGGCTCGGGTGAAATTACAGGCTTCCTCCTCAATGGTGAGCCTATTGGTGCCGAGACTCTAGCAGCAATCGACCGTTTGGGTAATGGTTCAGAAATAGGATCTTTTTACGATCCTATTTCTGATACCAATTATGAGAACTATGACGGGTTTTATTTCGATTCTCTTGGGGTCTCGAGCGACGGTGTTTTTATCACCCGTCAAGCTGGTGAAGGCACGCTAGGCTTCAATGTAGATAATAAAAGCGATCTGAGCACCTTGATTAAGGGTGATCTTTTCGTCGAGGCCGATTCGGCCTACGTCAAATTTGGCGCAGAAGAAGACGCTGCGAGTGTTTATTCCGAGCTGGCAGCCATTTCCGTCATTGCAGACGAAAATGCCGACTTGGAGCTGTCAAACCAGGGCGTAGAGAATTTCATGAGTTCGCTGCGCACCATCCATATCGAGAGCAATGGTGACAGTGATGGCACCGCGCAGCTGCAAATCTCTGCATCGACCAATTATGATTTTAACAGCAAAACGGGTGAACTGGCCGGTGATGGCTTTTTAGACGCACTGCAGACCATTACCGTCCTGGGCTCAGTACATGCGAATGCCTCCGTCTCTATTTCACACTCAGGTAGCGACAACTTCATGGCGTCGCTCAAGTCAATCCATGTCGAAGCGACCGGTGAGAATGCCAGTGCCGATGTCAGTATTTCGGCCTCGGCCAATCAAATCGAAGTCGATGGCGAAATAGCCTACTTAAGCGGCGCGGACTTCATGCCGAGCCTCCAGAGTATTACGGTCATTTCAGAGCAATATTATGCGAGCCTTAGTCTTTCGCACAGCGGTGGTGGTAATTTTATGCAGTCGCTAAGGACCATCGAAATACAAGGGGGAAATAGAACTCAAATTTCCCTTTCGGCCAGCGCGAACAATACTTATAATGGCGATGATTCGATGACCTATTTCAAAGAATCCATGAATGGTGATAATTTCATGCAGTCACTTGAGTCGATCCGCATGGTGGTAACCACTGATAACGATAACAGCCTGAGTATTTCACATAGCGGCAGTGATTACTTCATGCAGTCGCTGAAAACGATCGACATGGAATCTGTCGGCGATCTTAGCGTGTCCATTTCTGCCAGCGCCAATGGGAGATTTGCCTCGGGTGATGGCGAGGGGATACAGCTGCTTGGTGAGCACTTCATGGCTTCGCTAGAGACGATCACATTGACCTCTACCGGCGATACAGGTGGCACTGCCAGTCTCAGCCTATCGCATTCTGGCGGCGCTTTTTTCATGGAATCCCTCCGTGAGATTGAGCTCACCGCTGATGGTGATGTGGAAGTCTCCATTTCAGCCAGTGCCAATCTCTTCCATGTAATGGATTGGTATTCAGAGGGGGTACTAAATGAGGATGCCCTTGAATTAAAAGGTGAGAATTTCATGGCGTCTCTACAGAGCATTACTTTGCTGTCGGATTCTGATTCGGCCAGCCTAAGCATTTCACATAGCGGCGGGGATTACTTTATGGCCTCGCTGCAAACCATCAATCTGCAGTCTGAAGATCGGGCGCAGTTATCCATTTCGGCCAGTGCGAATCGTTATGACAATGATGAAGATAATGCGGCCCCTGGGGATGAGGTGGTTATTCAGCTCACCGGTTCATTTTTCATGCAGTCGCTTGAAACGATTACCCTGGATTCAAATGCTAGTTACGCGAGCATTAGTATTTCCCATGATGGTAGTGCTTTCTTTATGCAATCATTACTGTCCATGGAAGTAACGACAGCGCAAAGAGCCGAAATCTCACTGAGTAACAGCGCCAACTATGAGGACGCTACCGGCGATAATTTCATGCAGTCGCTGGATTCAATTCTGATCGCTTCCGATGGAGAAGGTAGAGCTTCTCTGAGTATTAGTAACGATGGTGGTGATTTCTTTGCCAACGCTTTAACGGAAATCACCGTCTCAAGCGGCGCTTTGGGAACTTATAGAGCAGTCGTTGATATCTCCACTAGCACATCCGATTTTGCAACCACAGGCATCGATCGCGATAGTGATAATTTCATGACGATGCTGGATACGATTAATGTTGTATCTGTCGGTGGTGCGGCCGATGTCCGTCTTTCAAACAAAGAGGGTGAAAACTTTTTGTCTGCATTGGAAACAGTCAACCTTGACGGCCTTTATGGGAACATAGATCTGGCCGGACCAATGGGTAAGACAAGTGGTAACCTGATTTTTGATGTCACCGATGTCGACGACCTGGCATTCATTCAGACACACCGTGCTGATTTTGATAATGCAGCGACGACGACGCTGATTACAGAAATCGGTTCCAGCAACCTACAGTACAATGCTATTTTTGAAAGCGGTATTGGCACGCTCGGAAATGGCTTCATGGCCACGGCAGATGATGAAGTGTATGTGTCCATTGAGTTGCCTCCGGTCCAGGGCCAGAGTCAGTCTGCAAATGTAGCTGATATTACAGGCGGTGACTATGAGGGTTTTGGAGGCATCGGAATCGGTACGCCAAGTGGCTGGGTCTCGCTAGGCAGTAACGATATCGAAGATGTCTTTGCCTACAACGACTCAGATATGGGTGATGCTGTCATTGGGGGTTTTGATGATGGGCTCGATCAGTTTGATTTCTCGGCACTGGGTGCGTTGTTCAGTGGAACGATTAATGACCAGTCTACAGCGACAGCTCATGTCGGCACGGATCAAGGTGATATTCTGGTGACCCAGTCTGATGATGCCGCAGCCGATGCGATCATCTGGTTAAACACCGAAGGTGGTACAACAACCGATTTTGCAGACTTTGAAGCATCCATCTACATTGTTGATGGCTCGGCAATGACTTGGGACAGTAACGACATGATGTTTGGAGCATAATTGCTCCATCTCATAAGTTATTATAAGCGCTTCTTTATTTTACAGGACAAAAACGTGCCAGAGAAAAAAGGCCCCGAAGAAAGCAGCAAGGTAGCAATGGTCGATGAGTCCAATGTGCCAAAATATCAGCGCCTGAAATATGGTGATGTGAAACTGAAACTTGGGCACCAGATAGCCCGTGGCGGCTTTAGTACCGTTTACAAGGCCACTGATGATTATGACAATGCGTTGGTGGTTAAGGCCTTCAATACTGACACAAACCCTCTGATGTGGAGAAATGAGGTGACGAACTACCAAAGCCTCCCCCATCCACTCATCGTACACATGTATGGTGCATTTGAACTGGATGGTCAGGGCTACATTATTCTGGAAGATGGCGGAATCTCAGTCGGCCGGGTAAATTTGTCCGACCCACGAGAGCGTGCAGTTGTTTTCATTCTTACTGCCAAGGGTATGCTCGAGCCTCTGCATTTTATGCACAAGCGTGGTTTTGTTCATACCGATATCAATCCGGCCAATGCATTGATAAAGCTAAGTCCAGATAAGAAGCCGCTGTCTGTTAAGCTTTGTGATCTAGGGCTTACTTTGAAAGAAAATGCCCTGATGCCGGGCAAGCATAAGGCCAAGTGGAATCCTCCGCCGGAAACAATCGACCCGGACCGGTTTGGAAAAGAATCCCACAAGATGGATATTTACTCCACTGCCCTTGTATTGATGGAACTTCTCAACGGAGAAGAACTTGGGCGTTTCAGCGAAGAAGAAATCTGTGCCGGTGAGCCACAACGAATGGCGAGTGAACATGATTCGCCTATCGGGCGTGAACTGGCTGCTGCTCTGGAACCAGTTGCGGCAAATCGTCCGCCGGCGCTTGAGATGTGGAAACGAATCCGTAGGACTGGTTTTCTCCATTTAAAAACAAAAGACATTCCGGCTTAAGACATTAGACCGATTTTATTTCTCACCGGTGTGACTGTTCGAAGCGAAGGATGACAAAAGGGGATGACAAAAGGGGTCAAACGCAAAATATAAATATTTGACCAATCCCCTGCTCCACGACTAGCTTCTTCTTCATGCCACGCAAACAACGGATCGAATACCCTGGTGCGGTTTACCACGTCATTAGCCGCGGGAACTACCGTAAAGACCTTTTTGTTCACGATAAGACGGGGGAAGCGTTTGAGCGAACGATCTTTGAAGCGGCTGGGCGCTGTGGATGGAAGCTCTATGCCTATGTGATCATGAGCAACCACTACCATCTGGTGATCGAGACGCCGGAGCCAAATCTGGTGGAGGGCATGAAATGGCTGCAGAGCACCTTTGCGACGCGTTTTAACCGTTTCCGTAATGAGCGTGGGCATGTGTTCCAAGGGCGCTACAAATCGATCCTCATTAACGAGGATCGCCCGTTGCTGGGATTGATCGACTATGTGCATCTCAATCCAGTTCGCGCGAAGCTCTGCAGTATCGATGAGCTGAAAGATCATACACTCTCCAGCTTCCCAAAGTATTTTAAGCGATCGCGGCAGGCACCACTGGACCGTACCACCCTACTCTCACTCTGCGAGCTACCAGACACACTGGGAGGCATGTGTAAATACCAGGAGCGACTGAAGCTCGTGGATGAAGGATGCCCACGTAAGCGCGATGCATTGGCCAAACAGTATTGCCGTGGATGGTTTCTCGGCAGCGCGGAAGCGAAGAAAGCACTCGCGAAGGACATTGCTGAGAAAACTCCGATGATCGACTGGGAAGGCGTGGATCTAAAAGAACTCAACGAGAACAACTGGGAACAGATCGTTAAGGCGGAGATGAAGCGCCTCAAGAAGAAGGAATCAGACATTGAGAGTTCCCCAAAAGGAGCCGACTGGAAAGTCAGTATTGCAAAGCGTCTGCGCAAGGAGAGCACTGCAAAGAACCCATGGATAGCAAAAAGACTACGCATGGGGCATCCGAACTACGTGAGTAATTTGGTCAACCAGAGCTAAATCTTTATATTTTGCGTTTGACCCCTTTTAGAGAATTTTTATTAAGGCAGGTCGTGAAATTGGTCTTTGACGCCTTTCTGGTGCTCATATCAACTTTGGGAAAATCAAATTACTGATTAAATTTATTAGACAAAAAGTCTCAAAGTATGCTTTCACTTCTTATTTCAGCGCTGGTCGCACTCGCATTGGCTAGTGCCTCGATCGCTTCGCAGTTTAATACGGGGACGACGGTCTTCTTTAGTATCGCCGGATTTGTTGGCACGTTTTTCTTGGTCGGATTCCTGGTTCGGAAAAAGATGTCCACGGCTCAATCTGCGCTGCAGGAAAGCATGGAAGCCGGTCAGAGGCGCATACAGCGGAAAGTGCAGCAGTTCCAGAATAAGCCCGGCGGCAACATTAAGCAGATGCAACGCCAGATCGAAACGGATCAAAAGGCCATGCTTAAGCAGGGATTAGAGCTCACCAAGGGACTCGAACCCTTCCGGAAGTGGTCCTTGCTCATGGGACGCCAGATTGCTACCATGCGCCTGCAGTTTCACTACCAGCTCAAAGAGTTCGACAAGGCTGACGAGATCCTTGCCACCTGCGGATTCTTAAGGGGCCCGATGATGATGGAAGCCATGGCGGTGGCCATGAGGATGGCGCGCTGTTATAAGAACGATGATTTGGCGGGCGCGAAAAAGGTCTTCAAGCGCAAGATTATGTGGTTTCGGGGCGACCGCGGCACTTTGCTTTACGGCTTGATGTCGTGGATCTACGTTCAGGTGGGCGAGCCTGATGAAGCCCGTCGGGTCCTGTTGAAGGCCAAAGAGGCCACTGGATTCGATACCTTCATCCAGAACTGGGAACACCTGACCAATGATAGTGAAAAGAGTTTCTCTAATGCAGGATTGGGGGACCAATGGTATAGCCTCTATTTGGAGAATCCTCCCGCGGTTAAACAGCAGCGTATGCGCGGCAATGGACGTAATCCGCGTGGCTTCTAGCACGCTTCGGGGGCGACAAAAAAGGGGGCAACCGCAACGGGCGACAAAAGGTGACATGTGAGGAGTTGCAGGCGGACGGGGATCATAGACTGCCGCTTCGACCAAGAAACAACGCCCTGCCGTTTTCCACACGCCTGCCCCACACCATAGCAACGACGGAGCGTTGCCCTCCAAAAAACCGAAGCAAACTTCGGGCCATCAGGCTCATCGCAAATGAGCTACCCTATTTCTTTATCGCGGCGACCACTGAGATCTCCACTAGGAGTTCGGGTCGTGCCATACGCGCTTCCACACAAGCTCGTGCTGGAGCATGCCCTGCTGGCACCCATGCATCCCATACTTCATTCATGGCTGCGAAATCTTTCATATCCCGCACGTAGATCGTTGCCGACAGCATGTGCTCTCGATCTGATCCTGCCTGAAGCAGCAGCGCATCCACTTTCTCGAGCATTGTTTCGGTCTGTGCCACGATGCCTTTGCTGGCGTCTTGACACACCTGACCGCATAAATAGAGCGTGTCATTGTGAATCACGATACGGCTCATACGTTGCTTTGTTTCTTGTCGCTGAATACTCATGGCGTGCAGTTAACCGTATTTGAAAAAATAAAAAAGACCAATCCACGCATAGAAATAGAAATTAGGGCTTCAAATATAGCTTAAGGCCTGCGCCATTTACTTTACTTTTTTAGCGCATTCTTCTTTTTTCTTGTTTTAGACCACTTCTGCAAGGTATGACGAATAGTAGCTGTTGCATCGAACAAGATTCACCTGTCACAAAAACTTCAAAAAGATACCACCATGGCCTTCACACCAAGCAAAGATCAAAGACGCCGCGATCGAGAGCAGAAGAAGAAAGATAAGCGTTTCGCTCGCGAGACTGCCAAGATTGAAAAGCTCAAAGCCGAGAAGGCAGCCGAAGAAGCTGCTGCCTTGGAAGCCTTTTATAAAACCGAAGAAGGGATCAAAGCGAAAGAGGAAGCTGAGTTTGAAGCCGAGCTCGCAGCAGAGGAGGCGGCGAAGGATCGGAGCGGAGAGAAATAATACGTGTGCATCGACAACTGTTAAATGACCGCGATGCCATGCTAAGGTAAAAAGGGCCGACGCAAACCCGAGCTTGTCTACAGGCAATTTTTTATAGACAGGAACTTTTTTTAGAATTTTCTCAAAAAAGCTGAAAGGACTTCGCACCTGTCCCGTTTATTCAGTGTGCGTCGCAACAATAAGACAGTCCGCAAAGAGAATCTACCCGAGAAAATGTGCGCTCGCTGCGCGCGGCCGTTCATCTGGCGCAAGCGCTGGGCTAATTGCTGGGATACAGTACGCTACTGCTCAAAAGCCTGCCGCAGTCAGAAGTCACAACCAGTTGCTGGGAATGACCTGCAAAACCTGTCAATCCCCCAAGTCAGCGAAACGTCGATACAATGTAAGTCCTAACTTCTAAACTAAGAATGCAAGCCAAAGACCTAAATCCTACAGAAAGCGACGCGCTTATTCGCATGGCCTGGCATGATCGCACAAGCTTCGACCAGATCCGTGAA
>Ga0209308_10002763_pt1 | contig 14922 bp, 14 predicted proteins | sample COGITO_mtgs_1204_3_FD_184806 | JGI IMG/M metagenome (GOLD analysis project Ga0209308, IMG submission 184806) | Pelagic marine microbial communities from North Sea - COGITO_mtgs_120405 (SPAdes) (version 2) | ecosystem: Environmental > Aquatic > Marine > Epipelagic ...
TACTGGCAAATCAATCGGCTATAGACATTACAAAAGTTACAAAAAACACTCCGGTTACTGGTGGTGAAATCATTGTAAAAGATGGAAAAATGACAGGTGTTTTTATTGATGCTGCTATGGATTTTATTCAGGTACCAAAACCAACTAAACTAACATCAATACAAGGATTGAAAGATGCGCAACAAATTGCTTTTTCTTATGGTCTAACTACTGTTGATGACGCTGGACTAGATCAATCTACTGTAGAACTCATAGATAGTTTACAACAAGAAAATGAATTGAAAATTCGCATTTACGCAATGATTTCAGCTACTCAAAAAAATCTAGATTATTACATAAATAAAGGAATTATTAAGACCGACAGGTTACATGTTCGATCCTTTAAAATTTATGGAGATGGTGCTCTTGGATCACGAGGTGCTGCCATGAGAAAATCATATAGTGATCGAAGCAATCATTTTGGCGCTTTAATTTATAAACCAGAGCGTTACAGAGAAATGGCAAAACAAATTGCTGCTTCAGAATATCAAATGAATACACACGCCATTGGAGATTCTGCAAATACGTGGATTTTGAAGACCTACAAAAAATTTCTTCAAGGAAAAACAAACAAACGCTGGAGAATTGAACATGCTCAAATAATAGCTCCAGAAGACTTTACCTTGTTTGAAAATGTGATTCCTTCTATACAGCCAACCCATGCTACTTCTGATATGTATTGGGCACAAGACAGAATTGGAAAAGAACGAATGAAAGGAGCTTATGCCTACAAGGATTTATTAGAGGTCTACGGTAAAGTAGCTTTAGGAACAGATTTTCCTGTTGAACAAGTAAATCCTTTTTTAACATTTTATTCAGCAGCTGTAAGAAAAGATACAGATGGATACCCTGATGGTGGTTTTCAAATAGAAAATAGACTCTCTAGAGAAGAAACTTTAAAAGGAATGACTATTTGGGCAGCCTATTCAAATTTTGAAGAAAATGAAAAAGGAAGTATTGAAGTAGGAAAATTAGCTGATTTTACAATATTAGATCAAAATATTATGACCGTTGATGCCGCAAAAATTCCTAAGACTAAAGCAACAGCTACTTATGTGAATGGAGAAAAGGTTTATTAAAATAATCAAAGTATATTCGCGTAAAATAATCAAAACATCAAAATGAAAAGAGCTGTCTATTTAATTGCATCATTCCTTTTTTTTATTTCTTGTTCAACTAAAACTGATTCTACCTTTGAACCTGAAACTGAAGCAGATATCATACAATACATTGAGGACAATAACTTAAATGCAACCAGAAGTAACTCAGGATTGTATTATGTAATAAATAATGAGGGAACTGGTGCTAGACCAACCAGCACATCAAATGTTACTGTAGCTTATAAAGGGTATTTCTTGGACGGAGTTGTTTTTGACGAAAGTAGTTCTAGTGGCATTTCTTTTGGATTAAATCAGGTAATTCAGGGATGGACAGAAGGGATTACATATTTTAAGGAAGGTGGAGACGGAATATTATTAATTCCATACAATTTAGGATATGGAGAATCTGGTAGGGGTTCTATCCCTGGTGGTTCTGTTCTAATTTTTGATATTCGACTACTTAGTGTGAACTAATTTCATAAAAAGGATGAATTAGATAGAAGTATTCTACTTCAAACATTTTTATTAGTTTAGAACTGATTTTACAAATGCATTCGTTTTTTCTACTCCATTTTTCTCTAAACTTTCTATAAAAGCAGAACCTATAATGGCACCGTTTCCATACTCACATGCTTTAGAAAAAGTTTGATGATCAGAAATTCCAAAACCTATAATTAATTTACTTTTCAAGTTCATAGATTTGATTCTTTTAAAATAGGCTAATTGCTCTTCAGAGATTTCTCCTTTTGCTCCAGTAATGGAGCTTGAAGCAACCATATAAATGAAACTTTGAGTGTACGAATCTATTTTTAAAATTCTCTCTGTTGAAGTTTGTGGCGTAATTAAAAATACATTATTGAGTCCGTAAGAATTAAATAATGATTGATAATGATTTTCATATTCAACCATTGGTAAGTCTGGTAAAATTAATGTGTCTATTCCACAATCAACTACTTTTTGACAAAATTTCTCTTCTCCATATTTTAATAATTGATTCAAATAACCCATCAAAACTAGTGGTGTGTTATTAGTTGCTTTAATTTCTAGTAGTTGATCAAAAACCACATCCAAATTCATTCCATTTTGCAATGCCTTTTGACTACTTTTCTGAATTGTAGGACCATCAGCTAAAGGATCAGAATATGGGAGACCCACTTCAATAAAATCTACAGCAGCATTACTTAACTCTTGAATCACTTTTTCAGTATCCTCTAACTCAGGGAAACCTGCAGTAAAGTAAATTGATAAGTTATTTACTGGTTTTTCTTCTAATAAATTAAAAATTGAACTCACGATTAGATTTTTATAAGTTTGCGTTTAGAAATATGATCTGCAATATAATCCCATAAAGAAATTCTTACTTGTAAAGATTGCTTGGCTGTTGCTAAAACTTCATCCCATTTTTGTTGATTATCGCCACACATCTCAACGATCATTTCTAATGAAAGAGGTCCATGAGAATCTCCATCTAATTCAACATGTCTATTTAAATAATATAAAAAATCTTTAAAAGATTCTTTATCCTGAGTTTGTTGAATGATTTCAACAAACATATCTGGTATTAAATCTTCTCTACCGAAAGTGAAGGCTGAAGCAACTTTATGAGCATCATTACTATAAATTGTATTAAAAGTAACTTCTACAAAGTTTTTTACAGCTTTAGAAACTTTTGCCATATGTAATGCTTCACTTACTGAACGATTATTGGAGATTTCATTCATGAAGGTTTCAATTTTTTCAGTATTAGAACCCATCTTACCCATGGCTTCAAGATACATTTCGAAATGACTTTTAGTTTCTCCTGTAAGATCTATATCGCTTTCTTCCGCTAACGCAATTTCATTAATAAACTGAGTAAGCTTCCCTTTTTTTCTTGGAACCCAAGGAATAGAAACGCATGTTAATTCTCTTTGAAGAGTTTTCAGTAATGACATAAAATCCCAAACTGCAAAAACATGATCCTGTGTAAAAATCTTTATATCTTCAATAGTCTCTAACTCTTGATAAAGTCTATGTGATTTTAATTCTTGTCTTAAACCTTTAATTTCTTTTTGAATGTGTTCTATACTCATTATTCTAAATATTTAATAAATGTTTCCAAATCTTTGTCTCCTCTTCCAGATAAATTAATAACAACAACTTGATTTTTTTTAAATGTTAATTTTGGTAAAACTGCCAATGCATGTGCAGTTTCTAAAGCGGGAATTATTCCTTCCAACTTCGTTAACTCATATGCAGCATCTAAGGCCTCTCATATGCAGCATCTAAGGCCTCTCTATCTGTTGCATTCATAAACGTTGCTCTCTTGCTCTCATACAAGAATGCATGTAACGGACCAACTCCTGGATAATCTAGTCCTGCAGAAATAGAATATGGTTCCCTTATTTGTCCGTACTCGTCTTGCATTAAGATTGTTTTACTTCCATGAATAATCCCTACTTCTCCTAATTGTGATGTAGCAGCACTTTCGCCTGAATGAACACCCAAACCAGCTGCCTCAACAGCAATCAACTCTACGTTTTCATCATCCATAAAATGATAAAATGCTCCAGCAGCATTACTACCTCCACCCACACAGGCTATAATAGTATCTGGTGTTGTTTTACCAGTTTTTTCTTTTAATTGCCATTGAATTTCTTCTGATATAACCGCTTGTAAGCGAGCAACCATGTCTGGATGAGGATGAGGTCCAACCACAGAACCAATCATGTAGAAAGTTTCTGGATGTTGAATCCAATATCTAATAGCTTCATTGGTAGCGTCCTTTAGTGTTTTACTCCCACTTGTTGCAGGAACTATGGTAGCGCCTAACATTTTCATACGAGCAACATTAGGTGCTTGTCTTACAATGTCTTTTTCTCCCATAAAAACGGTACAATCAAGCCCCATTAATGCACAAACTGTTGCCGTTGCTACGCCATGCTGTCCAGCTCCTGTTTCGGCTATAATTTTTGTTTTGCCTAATTTCTTTGCAATCAGTACTTGCCCAATGGTGTTATTTATTTTATGCGCTCCTGTATGATTTAAATCCTCACGCTTTAAGTAAATATAAGCTCCGTATTTTTCTGATAGACGTTTTGCCAAATACAATGGACTTGGGCGTCCAACATACTCTTTTAATAAATCCTTGTATTCTTGTTGAAATTCTTCAGATTCAATAATTTGAATATAATTATCCTCTAACTCTTTTACATTAGGAAATAATAATTCTGGAACAAATGCCCCACCAAATTGTCCAAAATAACCGCTTTTATCTGGATGAAATTTTGATTTCATAATCTAACTGATTCTTAAATTTTCTCACTTTATTAATATTCTTATCGCCTGGCTTATCTTCAAACTTACTATTGATGTCTATAGCATATATTGGTAATCCAGTTACTTTAATATTTTTAACTAATTCCACATCATTGGGTCCTATTCCTCCACTTAAAAAAAAGGGTTTCGTGAAAGGATATCCTTTTAAAATAGACCAATCAAACTTTATTCCATTGCCTCCTCGATTTTTCCCTTTTGTGTCGAAAAGAAAATAATCTACTTCTTTTTCAAACGGTATTAACTGCTCAAATTGAACCGTTGTATTTAACCCAACTACTTTGATAATCTCAATTTTATTTGAAAACTGACTCTTCAACTCTCTAATATAAGGTACAGACTCATCACCATGAAATTGAACTGCATCAAGTTGATACTTCTTAATTTTAGAGAGAACAATAGGCACTTCTTCATTTACAAAAACACCTGTTTTTTTTATACTTTTTGGAAGTGATGGTATCACTCCTTTAAAATTTCTTTGTGAATGTTCATAGAAAATAAATCCCAAATAATCAGGGTTCAAATCTGCAACAGATTTGATATTTTCAATATATTTCATTCCACAAACTTTAAGCTTCATTTTTTATCTAATTTGACTAATAAATGACTCACATGCCTCACCAGGATTGTCCGTTTTCATGAAGTTTTCTCCAATTAAAAATCCATTGAAACCATACTCCTTAAGACCCAAAATAATTCTAGGATCACTCAAGCCACTCTCTGATATTTTTACACAATCATCAGGGATTTGATTTGCTAGATTTATAGAATTTTGGATGTCTACCTCAAATGTATTAAGGTTTCTATTGTTAATTCCAATAATTTTATTGTGAAGATCTATCTTGTCTAAATCTTCTTGAGTGTGCACCTCATACAGCACCTCCATCCCTAGGTCTTCAGCTAATTTTCCATAATTTTTAAGCTCTTCTTTTGTTAAACAAGCAGCTATCAATAAAATTACATCTGCTCCAATTGCTTTAGCTTCCACTATTTGGAAACCATCTACAATAAAATCTTTTCTCAAAATTGGTTTGGCAGTGTTAATAGTTCTAGCTTTCATTAAATCTACCATGGTTCCACCAAAAAATGAAGTATCTGTTAAAATAGATTGAGCTGCTACATTGGCATCTAAATACCCATTAGTAACTTCCTCTATAGAGGCTTTGTCATTAATAACTCCTTTAGATGGTGATTGCCTTTTAAATTCGGCAATAATTCCTGATGAATTTACCTCTAACAATGATTTTTTTAACGAGAGTGGAGTTCTCTGAAACAAAGGACTTCCTACTAATTTTTTTAGTGGAACATCTGCCTTTATTTTAGTGATTTCCTTCTTTTTAAAAGCAATTATTTTGTCTAATATTGTCATGATGAGCAGTTGGTAATTAATTTGTGTAAACATTGAGACGCCTTTCCACCAAGCAAAGAACCCTCTGCAGTATTGTAAGCCTCTTCAAACGTAAGGTTTTTGTCTATAATTTTTAACGCATAAGCAGCGTTGGCAAGAACTACACTGTTTTGGGCTTTTGTTCCTTTTCCTTCTATAATATTTTTAAAAATCTTAGCAGCATCTTTTACAGAATTACCTCCATAAATTTCAGATTGAGAAATTCTTTCTAGACCATTGTCTTCTGGATTAATTAGTTGTTCTCCAGATTTGGTAAATAATTTAAAACCACTGGTAAGAGATATTTCATCATATCCATCAAGCCCATGAATAATTCCATATTGACTTTTTTCATCTTGTAAAATATAATTATATAATCTTGCGATTTCTAAATTAAAAGTACCCAACATTAAATTTTGAGGCGAACTTGGATTCACAAGAGGTCCTAACATATTAAAAAATGTTTTCAAAGCCAATGCTTTTCTTGTTGGCCCAACAGCTTTCATGGCTGGGTGAAATTTTGGTGCATGTAAAAAGCAAATATTTGCTTTCTCTAAATGACTTTTTAAAGTAGCTTCATTACTTGTAAACTCATACCCAAAACTCTGTAACATATCTGAAGAACCTGATTTTGATGAAACACTATAATTACCATGTTTCGCAACTTTCTGACCAGTCCCTGCCACAACAAAAGAGGTGATTGTTGAAATATTAAACGTGTCTTTGCCGTCTCCTCCTGTACCAACTATATCTATGGTGTTATATTCAGACAAATCAACTTTAATTGCCAATTCTAACAACGCCTCTCTAAAACCAGAAAGTTCATTAACAGTAATTGGACGCATCATAAAAACAGTCATGAAAGAAGCTAAATGAGCCTCATTGTAGGCACCCCCGGCAATCTTTATCAAAATCTGTTTTGCTTCAGACTTTGATAGTTTTTTGTGTTGATATAATTGATTTAATATATTTTTCATCTGTCAAATAATCTTCAATGAGTCGTTATTATTTTCTGTAACTTTCTATTAAAATTTATTTTTTGTAAGCATTTATAAAATTTTCAACTAGTTGTTCTCCTTGATCTGTTAAAATTGACTCTGGTTGTTCTCCTTGATCTGTTAAAATTGACTCCGGATGAAATTGAACTGCACTAATTGGAAAATATTTATGCCGAATTGCCATAATTCCTGCTGCTTCATCTTTTGCTGTTATTTCTAATTCAGTAGGAAAATTTTGATTGGATGCTATCCAAGAATGATATCTTGCTGCTTTAAATTTTACTGGAATATTTTTAAAAATAGTCGCGTCAGATATAATCACTTCCATCTCTGTAGCAACTCCATGATATACCTCATCCATATTAATGATAGTTCCTCCAAAAACCTCAACAATTGCTTGTAAACCAAGGCATACTCCAAAGATTGGTTTTTTGCCTGCATACCGTGAAATAACTTCTTTAAGAATCCCTGCTTCATCGGGAATTCCTGGCCCTGGAGATAACATAATCATATCATAGAAGTTAATTTCATCTAATGAAATTTCATCATTTCTAACAACTGTTGGATATTGATTTGTTATCTTTTCAACCATGTGAACTAGGTTGTAAGTAAACGAATCGTAATTGTCTATAATTAGTATTTTCATCTTAAATTTTTTCAGCTAAAGTCAATGCTTTTTTTAATGCTGCTAGTTTATTATTAACCTCTTGTAATTCTTTCTCTTCATCTGAACGAATCACTATTCCTGCACCTGCTTGATAATATAATTTATTTTGTTTGCTCACAAAAGAGCGAATTGCTATTGCTAAATTTACAGATCCATCCAATCCTATAATACCTACAGCTCCTCCATAAAATCCGCGTGATTGATTTTCATAGGTATCTATTAATTCCATTGCTTTATATTTAGGAGCACCGCTTAAAGTTCCTGCAGGAAAAGTATCTCCAACAATTTTCATTGGATTGTCTTTAATATTTCCTTGAACAGTTGACACCAAATGAATGACATGGCTAAAAAACTGCACCTCTTTAAAAACCGCTACAGTTACCTCCTCTGCATGTTTACTTAAATCGTTTCTAGCTAAATCTACCAACATTACATGTTCTGCCGTTTCTTTTTCATCTTCAGACAATAACTTACCAAGCTTTATATCTTGGGCCATATCTCCCGTTCTTCTAAAAGTTCCTGCAATAGGATTTATTGTAGCTTTTCCATCATTTATTTTTATTTGAGCTTCAGGTGAAGACCCCATCAATTTAAAATTTCCATAATCGAAATAAAACAAGTATGGGGAAGGATTTATAGAACGTAACGCTCTATACACATTAAATTCATCACCCTTAAATTTTTGCTGAAACTGACGAGATAATACCAATTGAAAAACATCACCTCTTTTACAATGACGTTTTGCTTTTTTCACATAATCTTTGAAATCATTATCTGTACAATTTGAAGATTCTTCACCAATAATTTCAAAAGATTGAGTATTAAAGGCATGTGACTCTATAATAGTTTCTATATCAGAAATTCTGGAAGTTGTTCCCTCTTCTACGTTTTCAATAAGAGTCATCTCATCATTAAAATGATTGATCGCTATTATAAATCTATAAAAACCATATTGCATAAATGGTATGGAAGAATCTGCTTGTTTGGTTGTGAATTTAATTTTTTCAAAATACTGAACACTGTCATAAGTAGTATAGCCATACAATCCATTGAATGACTTTAAAGATTCATCACAATCCAAATCGATACTTTGGCTAAATTTTGAAAATAATGTATAAAAATTACCCTCTACTTGATCTTTAAAGACTGTATTACCACTCTGATTTATTGAGAATTGATGATTTTCTACTTTCATGGAAACTACTGGCTCTATGCAAATGAAAGAGTAGCTCTCCTCTTTACTATGGTAGTCTGAACTTTCCAACAGTAGTGTATTGGCATATAAATCTCTGAATCTAATATATAACCCAACAGGCGTAATTGTATCTGAGATTCTTGTTGAGCTTATGGTTTTAAATGATACTTTTTTCACTTAGACTGAATTTATATTCAATATTAAATTTTACGTGTCTGCTGAACAAATTCAGCATAAAAAAAAACTTATCGTGAGATAAGCCTTTTAGAATATGATATATACATGTTTGGTCCTCACTTATTTAGATAAAAGAATTCCACCACCATGTATTTTGTTGTCTTTTCATTACACTACAAATTTAAACCCTCAATTTAAATATGACAAGTTTTATTATATCTTTTTTTTTAACCATTTACAATATGTAAGGCAAGCAATACAATTATATTTAAATAAGTTACATGTTATAGTTTTTTATTAAAAAAAAATTATAAATTAAAACTAAAGAATATTATTTTATTCTTTTTATAAACTTTATTACCATTCTTTGCATAGATTTTACAATCATCTAATTTTAAATAAATAAATTGAGAATATGTGTGGTATAGTGTGTGCATTTGATTTAAAGGAAAGATCAGAAAAATTAAGACCTCAAATTTTAGAAATGTCTAAATCTATTAGACACAGAGGACCAGATTGGAGTGGTATTTATAGTAACGACAAGGCTATTTTAGCGCATGAAAGACTTGCAATTGTAGATCCTGCTTCAGGAAAACAACCCCTATTTAGCGAAGACAAACGACTTGTTTTGGCAGCTAATGGTGAAATCTATATATTTTAGCACATGAAAGACTTGCAATTGTAGATCCTGCTTCAGGAAAACAACCCCTATTTAGCGAAGACAAACGACTTGTTTTGGCAGCTAATGGTGAAATCTATAACCATCAAGAATTAAGAAAACAATTTGTAGCTGGTGAAGAGAATGAATCTGAGGGTTCCTACAAATTTCAGACTCAATCTGATTGTGAAGTGATTTTGGCATTGTATCAAAAAAAGGGAAGTACCTTTTTAGATGATTTAAATGGCATTTTTGGATTTGCTGTTTATGACTGTATTAAAGACGAATATTTGATTGCCAGAGACCATATGGGTATTATTCCTTTGTATATAGGTTGGGATAAAAATGGAACATTTTATGTAGCTTCAGAACTAAAAGCTCTTGAAGGAGTTTGTAATAAAATTGAAGTGTTTCCTCCTGGACATTTTTTATCTAGCAAAGACGGAAAACTTATCAAATGGTATGATCGGGATTGGATGGATTTTGAGGCTGTAAAAGAAAATCAAACATCCATTGATGAATTAAAAAAAGCTTTAGAAGCTGCAGTTCACAGGCAACTTATGTCTGATGTACCCTACGGCGTATTACTTTCTGGAGGGCTAGACTCATCTATAACCTCTGCTATAGCAAAAAAATATGCACAAAAAAGAGTTGAATCTGGAGATACCCAAGAAGCTTGGTGGCCACAGCTACACTCTTTTTCAATTGGATTGGTTGGATCTCCGGATTTAGCCGCAGCTAAAATTGTTTCAGATCATATTGGAACCATACATCATGAAGTGACCTTTACAATTCAAGAAGGATTAGATGCAATTAGAGATGTTATTTATCATCTAGAAACCTACGATATCACTACTATTAGAGCTTCAACTCCAATGTATTTGTTAGCTAGAGTTATAAAGTCTATGGGAATCAAAATGGTGTTATCTGGAGAAGGTGCAGATGAAATTTTTGGAGGATATTTATATTTTCACAAAGCACCTAACCCTGAAGAGCTTCACAAAGAAACTGTTCGTAAATTGGATAAACTATATCAATATGATTGCCTAAGAGCTAACAAAAGTTTGGCTGCTTGGGGTATTGAGGGTCGTGTCCCTTTTTTGGATAAAGAATTTATGGATGTTGCCATGAGAATAAATCCTCAAGATAAAATGATTAATGGAGAGCGTATGGAAAAATGGGTATTGCGAAAAGCCTTTGAAAGCTTATTACCAGAATCTGTAGCGTGGAGGCAAAAAGAGCAATTTTCAGACGGTGTTGGATATAGCTGGATAGATACTTTAAAAACATTGGTAGATGAAGCAGTGTCTAGTGAACAAATGAAGCAAGCCACTCATCGTTTTCCAAATCAAACTCCAAGAACAAAAGAAGAATTCTATTACCGATCTATTTTTGAAGAACATTTCCCTTCAGATACTGCAGCATTAACAGTGCCATCTGTACCATCTATAGCGTGTAGCACTCCAACTGCATTGGCCTGGGATAAAAGTTTTCAAAATATGAATGAGCCGAGCGGGAGAGCAATTAAAACAGTTCATGAAGATGCCTATTAACCTTAGCTTTGGATGATTTTGCAAAAAACATCAAATAATTAGTGCAATAAATGTCTTAAAATAACTTGTTTTAAGACATTTTATCATTTTATTCATTGCCCTTGTTTTTATAAATCTAAAAGCACCTATTTAAGGGGTTTTAAGATAGGTTTAAGCCATTTACTAGTAATTAACAAATGTTGATAAAACGCAGTAATATCAGCAAACCAGCATTCTTTAAATGCTCATTTTTCGTAAATTTGTTTATATGATTTTCATCACTTTTTTGTGATGATTTTTTATGATAAAAACACTTTAAATTATGAGCGAAGAAATTAAAAATAATTATGATGCTTCCAGTATACAAGCATTAGAAGGAATGGAGCATGTAAGAATGCGTCCTTCCATGTATATTGGAGATGTTGGTGTAAGAGGGCTTCATCATCTTGTTTACGAGGTTGTAGATAACTCCATAGACGAGGCTATGGGAGGACATTGTGACACCATCGACGTGATTATTAATGAAAATAATTCTATTACTACCAAAGACAACGGTCGAGGTATACCGGTTGGAATTCACAAAAAAGAAGGAGTCTCTGCACTGCAAGTAGTCATGACAAAGATTGGTGCCGGTGGAAAGTTTGACAAAGATTCTTATAAAGTTTCAGGAGGTCTTCACGGTGTTGGAGTCTCATGTGTAAATGCCCTATCTGAGCATTTAACAGCTACCGTTCACAAAGAAGGAAAAATTTGGCAACAAGAATACTCTAAAGGTAAAAGCTTATATCCAGTAAAAACAGTTGGTGAAACTGATTTTACAGGTACTATTGTTACTTTTTTACCTGATACTTCCATTTTTGTTCAAACTATTGAATACAGTTATGAGACATTAGCCACTCGTCTACGTGAATTATCTTACTTAAATAAAGGAATTACTATCACTCTTACTGACAAAAGAAGAAAGGATGATGAAGGAAACTTTATTAATGAAACTTTTTTTAGTAACGAAGGTCTTCCAGAATTTATTAAATATTTAGATAGTACTAGAGAACAATTGACATCAAGTGTCATTTCTATGGAAGGTGAAAAGAATGGAATTCCTGTAGAAGTTGCCATGGTATACAACACCTCTTATGCTGAAAATTTACACTCATATGTAAACAATATTAATACCCATGAAGGAGGAACACATCTGTCTGGTTTTAGAAGAGGTTTAACGGGTACTTTAAAAAAATATGCAGACAATTCCGGTTTACTTAAAAATGTAAAATTTGAAATTTCTGGAGATGATTTTAGAGAAGGACTAACTGCCATCGTTTCTGTTAAAGTTGCAGAGCCACAATTTGAAGGGCAAACAAAAACCAAACTTGGTAACAGAGAGGTAACATCTGCCGTTTCGCAAGCAGTTTCTGAAATGCTTACTGATTATCTTGAGGAAAATCCTAACGATGCAAAGACTATTGTGCAAAAAGTTATTCTAGCGGCCACTGCTAGACATGCTGCTAGAAAAGCACGTGAAATGGTTCAGCGTAAGACAGTAATGAGTATTGGAGGGTTGCCTGGAAAATTATCTGATTGCTCCGAAACAGACCCTGCTCAATGTGAAATATTTTTAGTTGAGGGAGATTCTGCAGGTGGTACTGCTAAACAAGGACGAGACAGAAACTTTCAAGCAATTTTACCTTTAAGAGGAAAAATCTTAAATGTTGAAAAGGCAATGCAACACAAAGTTTTTGAAAATGAAGAAATAAAAAATATGTTTACTGCCTTGGGAGTAAGTATTGGTACAGAAGAAGATCCAAGGGCTTTAAACTTAACAAAATTAAGATACCACAAAGTGGTTATCATGTGTGACGCAGATGTAGATGGATCTCACATTGCTACCTTAATATTGACATTCTTTTTTAGGTATATGAAAGAAATGGTTGAGCAAGGATATATATACATAGCCACTCCTCCACTATATCTTGTGAAAAAAGGCCAAAAAAGAGAATATGCTTGGGATGACGATCAGCGAGATTTAATTGCCTCAAAGATGGGTGGTTCTGTTAATATTCAACGATATAAAGGTCTTGGTGAAATGAATGCAGAGCAACTATGGGACACTACCATGAATCCTGAATTTAGGACTTTACGCCAGATAACTATTGAAAGCATGACAGAAGCAGATAGAGTTTTCTCAATGCTTATGGGTGATGAGGTTCCTCCAAGAAGAGACTTCATTGAAAGAAATGCTAAATATGCAAATATTGATGCATAAATTTCATGAATAAAACGCAATAGAGGTGAAGTGATGTACCTCTATTAATACAATAATATTATTTAATCATTTACAAAAAATAAAAAATATGAAAATTACAGTTGTAGGAGCAGGTGCAGTAGGAGCTAGTTGTGCAGAGTATATTGCTATAAAAAACTTTGCTTCTGAAGTTGTATTATTAGACATTAAAGAAGGGTACGCAGAAGGAAAAGCGATGGACTTAATGCAAACAGCATCCTTAAATGGTTTTGATACAAAAATAACAGGAACAACCAACGATTATTCAAAAACTGCAAATTCTGATATTTGTGTAATCACCTCAGGGATTCCTAGGAAACCTGGAATGACAAGAGAGGAATTAATTGGAATTAATGCTGGTATTGTAAAAACCGTTTCATCAAATTTAATTGAACATTCTCAAAATACGATCATCATTGTAGTTTCTAATCCAATGGATACCATGACTTACTTAGTTCACAAAACAACTGGAATCCCAAAAAATAGAATCATTGGAATGGGTGGTGCATTAGATTCAGCTAGGTTTAAATACAGATTAGCAGAGGCTTTAGATGCTCCTATCTCTGATGTTGACGGAATGGTTATTGGGGGGCATTCTGATAAAGGTATGGTCCCTTTAACAAGATTAGCAACTCGTAATTCTGTACCAGTATCAGAATTTATATCTGAAGAACGCTTAGAAAAAGTATTGCAAGACACCAAAGTTGGCGGTGCTACACTAACCGGTTTATTAGGAACCTCAGCGTGGTATGCCCCTGGTGCTGCTGTTAGTGGATTGGTTCAAGCAATTGCTTGTGATCAACAAAAAATATTTCCATGTTCTACCTTACTAGATGGAGAATATGGTTTACATGATTTATGTATTGGAGTTCCTGTTGTATTAGGGAAAAATGGAATTGAAAAAATAGTGGAGATTCAATTAAGTGATGCTGAAAAAGCACATCTAAAAGAATCTGCAGAAGGTGTCACTAAAACAAATGGATTATTGGCATTATAAACACCCATACTCCAAAATAAAAAACCAGCCTGTAGGCTGGTTTTTTTATCTTGATACCAATTATTAAGATAGCCCAGAAATAACTCCATCTTTATCTATGGTCATTCCTTCAGATGCAGGAATTGCAGGCAAACCTGGCATCCGCATCATTTTACCTAAAATTGGGATAATAAACTGAGCTCCAGCAGCTATTTCAATTTCTCTGACAGTAACTGTAAAGCCCTCTGGTCTTCCTATTAGTTGTTCGTTATCTGAAAAAGATTTTTGTGTTTTCGCCATACATATAGCAAAATCATTAAATCCTAACCTGTTAATTCTTCTCAAATTTAACTGTGCTTTTTTACTGTATTCTACCTTAGAAGCTCCATAAATTTCTTTAGCAATTATTTCAATCTTTTCTGTTACAGGACTTCTCCAATCATACAGCGGTTTGTATTGAGTTGCTTTATTTTCAACAATATCAACAACAGCTTTTGCTAGTTGTTTTGTTCCTTCTCCACCTTTTGACCACCCTTCAGACAAGACTGCATGAACTCCTAAACTTGAACATTTTTCAATTACAAAATTAACTTCTTCTGA
>Ga0209308_10002764_pt1 | contig 14917 bp, 9 predicted proteins | sample COGITO_mtgs_1204_3_FD_184806 | JGI IMG/M metagenome (GOLD analysis project Ga0209308, IMG submission 184806) | Pelagic marine microbial communities from North Sea - COGITO_mtgs_120405 (SPAdes) (version 2) | ecosystem: Environmental > Aquatic > Marine > Epipelagic ...
GGCGGCGGCTGGGGATACCTCATTCCTGGCGACGACCCGGATTCGCTGGCACCGCCGCTGACCGTGTTTGGCCACCCGGCGAACTGCCAGGCTGGAATGGCTGGCGCATTCGCTGCGCTCGGCGCGCACTACAAGGCTCAAGCAACCGGCGTCGGCGAATACATCGACCTCTCGGTCATGGCTCACGTGGCATCAATGCTCGAGGCATCGTTTATTGCCTGGAGCTACAGCGGCAAGGTCGCGTCCCGGAGCGAGGGTCGCATCCTGAACCCATGGGGCATCTTCCAGTGCAGCGATGGACTGATCTTCCTGGTCACCGTTGAGCAGGATCAATGGGAACGACTCGTCGAGATGATGGGCACCCCGGAGTGGGCACTGCTCGAGGTGTTCGCCACTTTCGACGACCGAGCGGCAAACCGCGACCTGCTCGCTATCTACATCGATGAGTGGACGAGCCAACACAAGGTTGAATATCTTTTCCACGAGGGGCAGGCGCGCCGCATTTGTTTCGCTCCGGTTTTCACAATGGCGGATCTGGCACGCCAAGAACACCTCCTTGGGCGGGGCTTCTTTCCCAGTGCGTCACACGAGGCCGCCGGCGATCTGACATACATGGGTGCGCCGTATCGTATGGAACCCAACTCTTGGCAACTCGCCGCCGCTGCCCCACTGTTGGACCCAGAATCAACGCCCACGTTCGCTGGTCAGCGAGCAGCACAACCATCGTTCGACCCAACGGCAGCCGCCCGAAGGCCGCTCGAAGGTGTGCGAGTCATCGATTTTTCGTGGGTATGGGCCGGACCCTTTCTCACCATGCATCTCGCCTATCTGGGTGCCGAGGTGATCAAAATTGAGTCGAGTTCCCGGCCAGGTCTGGGTCGGCGTTTACCCGTCCATCCCCCCGAGCTTGAGGCCACGCTGAACACGTGCGGCTACTTCAACCAATGGGATCAGGGGAAGAAGAGTGTTGAGCTTGACCTGACCGACCCGGACTCAATCGCCACGGTGTTACAGCTGGTCGCTTCAGCCGATGTCGTCGTCGACAACTACGCGACCGGCGTCATGGAACGACTTGGTCTCGGCGACGACGTTCTTCGTAACGCCAACCCCGACGTGATCATTGCCTCGGTGACCGGTTTCGGTCACGCCGGCCCACTGGCCGAATACATGGGATACGGGCCCACCACCGCACCACTTTCTGGTCTCACGTCGATGACCGGTCATGTCGATGGCCGGCCCGAAGAGGCCGGCATCTCCTTTGGCGACCCTGCTGCCGGGCTCACGGCAGCCTTCGCGGTGATGGCGTCGCTCATTGGTCAATCGGAGGGCTGTCCCCCGGCCCGCATCGATGTGTCGTTGTGGGAAGCCACCGCAGCGAACGCGGTGGAATTGTGGATGGGGCATGCCCTTGGGTCTGAGCCTCTATCTCGTATGGGCAGCAGGAACCCAACGGCAGCACCTCATGGCATCTTCCCGTGTGCCGGCGACGATGCATGGATCTCGATCGCCTGCATGTCCGACGATCAATGGGCGGGGTTTGCTGCACTGATTGGCGAGCAGGCAGGTGATGATCGGTTCACCGCACTGGCAGGTCGAAAAGCAAATGAAGAGGACCTGGAGTCCATCGTGTCTGCATTTTCGGCACAACACGAACGGTGGCAGCTCGCCGAGCTCTTGCAGGCGGCCGGAATCGCCGCGTACCCATCGCTGACTTGTCCCGAGATTGAAGTGAACCCTCAGCTCACAGAACGGGGCTTCTGGGAACGCTTCGATCATCCCGAGGTCGGGGAAAGAACACACAGTGGCGTTCCGTGGCGAACCCGCAATACCGCCAACGGGGTTATGCATCGAGCCCCACTTCTGGGTGAACACACCGACGAAATCCTGGGTGTGCGTTAGGTCGCTGGCTAGATGCGGATCCAGCCGTGTTCGATCTCGAGGTCGGCTGTCTCATAACCGGGTTCACCCGGGAGCACGACCTCGTACGCTCCGTCGGGGTCGTTGACCCGTACTCGCTGAATGGGCTTGCGCTCGTGGGCCACGGCCATTAGCTCGGCAACCGTCTCATAACGAGCCAGGCATGCCAGCATGCGATGGGTGACCGACATCATGGGAAAGGCGTCGTTGCGGAACTGAGCGATGGCCTCGCCCGGCTCGATCCAGACATGTTGCACAACTTCTTCTTCGTCGTGTTTGGCAATCTGATCGGCGGGCGCTGCGGCCACAAAGAATCGAGTGTCGAATCGGCGAGGCGGACCCACTGGGGTGACGAACCTGGCAGCCTCGGCCATTTCTGATAGATCGAGACTGAGCCCGTTCGCTGCCAGCGCATCGACGAAGACCCCTGCATCGGCATGGACTGCATCACGGGTCTTTTCGATGACAGGAAGCGGCGCGTGACCAGCGCCAAGCAACAAACCCGCTTCTTCGAGCGTTTCCCGCAGGCCAGCGACCCACCAGGCACGTCCATTCCCCGGAACGTCGAGCATGGACGATGCGTCATCATCGCTCAAGCCATGGACAACATGACTGAGTTCAGCTGCGTCATCGAGGTCGACTCGGCCTCCGGGAAACACCCAAGCGCTCGGACCGAACACCGCTCGCGATGTGCGCTGCACCATGAGCACCTGGAGTTGTGGGCGGTCCTGCACGATCATGACCGTGGCTGCATGCCGGACCGGCACCTGTTCAGGGTCGTCGACGGATGGTTGATGGGCGTAACTCGACACGTCCGCAAGATACTGCGCGCGCACTGCTGGCCTTCAACTGCTTTGCACCGCTCCGCTTGGCCCCGCGTTCACCGGACACGGATTGGAGCACTTGTAATCACCTGGCACACCCGCTCACGCGCGGGCGCGACGCATCCGCCAGGCTTTGCGGTGATCTCAGCGATGCTTGGAGAAGGGCCGCGGCTGCCGAACTGCCTGCCAGAGCGACTTGGGGGCGGGTCATGCGCTGTTCGTTAAAACCAGCGGTCGCTATCGTCGTCGTCGGGGTCGTCGTCGTTGTTGCTTGACCGATCTTGTTGCCGTTTAGGTCGATGCCGCGGTGACGGTGGTCGATCTTTCCAGGCGGTGTGGGCGGTTGTGGCGCCTTTGGCCAGGTTGCGGCTTTTGGCTTCCATCACGTAGCGGCGGAGGGCAGGTGTGTCAAAGGCGGGTAGACCGAGCACCGCTGCCACCAACAACGGGTGGATGGGTTGGCCGTTGATGAGTTCGCACCGGCGGTCGACATCGGTCGGGTGTACGGGGACTGATTCGCATTGTTCGCAGTGACAGTTGGGGTTGGCGAGTTTGTGCAGCGTCCATTCGGCCACGGTTTGTGACATGACGATGGTGAACAACGGAATTGGGTGGAAGCCGTCTTGTCGACGGAAGCCTCGTTCGGCCAATGCGAATGCTGCCGCGTGGCGGCGTTGGCCGTCAGTGCGTTCGATGCCATCAGCGAGATCCCGTTTGCGGATCTTGCAGGTTTCGTGTTCGATCATCCGGGCGAACGCCGAACCAGACACAGTGTCGGAGTTGATGGTGATTGTGGTGCGGCCACCAAACCCGACCTTGATGTTGACACCAGATATTTCGAGTTGGTCGAGTGGTTCTTCGCCATCGGGGTCGACATGGGCGGTCCAGTACTCACACGCAGTTTCGAAACCTTTGAAGTCGAGGCCCGATCCAAGATCGGCAAAGAACTGCTGATCATCCTTGAGCGCATGATGAGTGCGATCGTTGTCGAGTTTGGAACGCACATACTGCAGGTGCTCAACCGTTAGGTCTCGACGTTCGAGTGCTTCGCTAAACAGTGGAAAGTCCCGTAGCCACCGAGCCAACGTGGCGTCCTGGTTGGTGCCTTTGCTTGTCGAGTCGGTACGAGCAGCAACGTATTGGCCAATGGTGCGCACTCCGATCGAATCAGCAACGCCGTTACTTTCGCATTGAGCTACAAGTTGCAGGCGCACGCTGTCGAGCTCGGTACGCAACCCAACCAGCTCACACAACGCGTCACCCAACACGGTCGGGTCGGTCACAAACGTCATCGCATCATGACTCGCAGCGATGCCTTTGCTGATTTCACGCATTGCAACCAGCAGTGAATCCTCAGAACGTGAATCCTCAGAACGGGTCGGAGAGTAGTCAACAGTGGCTGCAGCCATAGTCAATTTTATCGAACAGGTGTTCTGCCTTCAAATGCTTTTACCATGTTTATGACATTATTTACTTTCAACAAATCGCACCATCGATGCGGGCCGAGCCGTACCCCTCATCACCCTGCCCCGACACCCGGTGGGTCGAACGTCAACAGCAATAATTTGGTGCACGTCTGGGGCGCGAAGGCTTGTGACCTCACCGGTCACGAAGTGTGGGTTGCGTCGTGCAAGAGAGCCACGATCGGGTGCACCAGTGAGAACCGCACAACGTACAACCAATGGCCAGGCACAAAGTGACGAGATGACCACCCACCCCAACGAACTTAGGATCAAACTTTCCTGTGACGACTCGGCTGCATTACACTAGCGTCCAATCAGCAATTCCGAGGGAACGACATGGACGACAAGCTTGAGGCTCTGAAGCAGACCTCGATATTTTCGGCACTCGATCAGAAGCATCTTCAGGCAGTTGCGAAAATTACCGATCGGGTGCATGTGAAAGAGGGCCGGATTCTCATTTATGAGGGTCAAGTGGTCACGCACATGTACATGATTATTGAGGGTTCTGCCAGTGTGAAGCTTGACGACAAGGTCGTGGCAACGCTTGGTCCAGGCGCGGTCATTGGTGAGTTGGCAATGGTTGATGACGCCCCTTCTTCTGCGACAGTCACGATTGAGGAAGAATCCACAGTGTGGCTTATTCCGCGAGCGGGTTTCTTGCCTGTGTGGAAGGACTATCCCGAGATCTCGCACGCCATGCTGAAGGCTGTCGTGGCACGTCTTCGCGACGCCGACAAGCTGCTCCACGGCTAAGACCTCCGAGAGCCAGGTGCCCGACGACCGAAAGTCCGCCGAGGCGGAAGAGCGGAGCGTTCGTTCAGGGCCCTATGACGAGCGTTGTGAGCGATGGTGTTCGTGCAGGGGTCTTCCTGTCACACCGGTACCAACCCATTTGTGACACTGGATCATCTGTGCCTGCGACCTTGTTCCGATGTTTATTGGGACGGGAATACCGAGCGACTCGTCGACGGTACTACTCCAATTAGGTTCACCGATTAGCCGTGGCAGCGGTTATCGGTGACCTCCCGAGGCTCAAACTTGAGGGTCCCTGGCGACGCCTGCCAGTCGGGTGGTTCCAGTCTGACGGAGCGGCCGACGATATGCATGGGTGACAGCATTGTCCGGTGACCGTCCGGCATTGCGCGCGTCGCGGTGACGCTGAGCTCAGCAGCAACTCAATCCCGGCGAAGAACGCCATTACGTTGGCCCCGCAGACCGAGGAGAGACCTCGGCCGATGCTTTCTCGCTGCTATTGCCGACGCACTAGACCGACGAGGCGGTCAGCTGCACCAGGTTGCCGAGCGCTCGCGGAGCGGCAGCAACGATTCGCCCGAGGACCGCCATCTTCTCCGAGTCATCGCGTGGGATCTGTGCGATGAGCCCACTGAACGCATCCAATCGGCAGTCCTCGATCCACTCGGAGACGGGAGCGCTCGCCCTCCATCCAGCCTGATTCATCAACCCATCGACCGCACCGCGCAGCCAGTCGTCGACGGTGTCGGTCATCGGGGTCGACCGAGTCATCCCGGCGCGTTCGGCGTCGTCGGTGACGTTGGCCTCGATGAACGCAATGAGTGCAGAACTAAAGCACGGTTGGAACTGGCGAATCATCTGGAGGTTGATCCGCCCCGGAGCGAACACCGGCGTCTGGTCATTAACGTTTGTTTCGATCGCGCTTGCCGTGCAGTCCACGAACAGCGAACCTGCCGGCACGTGGACAGTCGTGTCGTCGAAGACCATCGCGTCGGACTCGATGCGGCGCACCCGTCCGTGTCGGATGACATCGTTGACCGTGCGCAGCGCGACGACCTCGTGTTCCGACAGGATCGCAGCATGGAACATCGTCGGTCGCACCATCGGGTCGAGTCGCACCCAACGTCCGATCCGCTCCATCTCGAGACACAGTTCGTCCGCGCTCTCAGCTGCAGCTATCGCCTCGTACTGCTCTGCAAGCCCGCCGAACACCGGGTCGAAGAACTCCAGCCCTGGTTGGAAGCTCCGCCGATTCCAGAACCACGAATCTCGCGGGACTACCCACGAGATCGACTCGGCCGGAAAACCGTTCGACAACAGCCAGGTGAGGGCGTCGGCTCCGGTCTTGCCGCCGCCGAGCACCGTGATGTGATCATGGTGTGACGCCCGATGAGGCAGCTGATTCGGGGGGATGCAGGTGACCCCGTCGGCGACCTCAAACTTGCGCTCATGCGTGCTGGGAATGCTCGTCGTCAGGAACGTCGCGTCGACCAGCGTCGAGTGCTCCACCGCGCGCTGTTCGCGCGACAGTATCGAAACGATCTGCCCGTCGCCGACGTGATCACACAGCGGCAGATACGTGACTCGACCGGAAGGCAGGAAGACATCGCGCATCAACTCGTGGTAGTAGGAAGTGATCTCGACACCCGACGAGAGTTCGTACATGCCGGCGTTCAAACCGGAGTCCTCGATACGGTCCCGCCCCAGTTGCTTCGAGGCGACGCCGTATGCGGCAGCGGGTTGATGGAGACGCACGAACGGATACGCGTCGTTCCAATGGCCGCCCGGCGCGGCCCGCCGATCGACCATCACGACCGACGCGTCCGTCTCCTGCAGGATCGTGTCGACGAACGCCATTACCGAGGCCCCACTGCCAACGACCAAATAGTCGCATGTGAGAGTCATCCGCATCCCGATTCCTGGCCAGTCGCTCCGGCCGTGCGTCGGACCATAGGCCACTCGGCGGGTGCTGTGCTCGGGCATCGCGTCGCCTCAACGATCCAGGCCCGCTCAAAAATCGGTAGGGACGGGAGCATCGGTCATGTGGTGACGATGGATCTGGAGTTGTTCGACGTGTGGTAGCACGGTCGGCGCTCGATATTGGTCGTATTGGCGCCGAGATCAGTGGGGTGGATCTGCATGAACCGTTGTCAGAAGAAGCACGCTCAGAACTCCAGCAGGCGTTGCTCGATTGGAAGGTGCTGTTCTTTCGCGACCAGGACATCACCACCGAACAGCATCTCGCCTTTGCACGAAACTTTGGCGCACTCGAGATTCATCCGTTCGCCCCCGAACACCCCATGCACCCCGAAATTCTGAACCTCACCCATGGCCCCGATGCACCCGGGTATGAGAACCAATGGCACTCCGACGTCACCTGGCGGCTCGAACCATCCCTGGGCTCTGTGCTGCGCATGAATCAGGTGCCACCCGTCGGTGGTGACACCCTCTTCGCCGACATGGAGGCTGCCTACGACGGCCTTCCCGACGAAATCAAGACCGAGATCGACGGCCAAGTAGCCCGCCATGACTTCGATATTTTCCGCCGAGCGCTCGTCAAGCAAGGTGCCAGCGAAGCCGAGGTCGCCGAATTCGACGCCAAATACCCCTCCGCCTACCACCCCGTCGGCCGCACCCACCCGGACACAGGCCGACGCTCGCTCTACGTCAATGGCCCCTTCACTCGCGAGATCGTCGACATGGACCCGAAGAGAAGCGAGCAACTCTTAGAACTGTTCTATCAGCAGGCGACCTTCCCCGAATACCAATGCCGGTTCCATTGGGAACCCAACAGCATCGCCTTCTGGGACAACCGAGCCTGCCAGCACTACGCCGTCTCCGACTATTGGCCCCACACCCGCACCGCCGAACGGGCCACAATCATCGGCGACGTTCCCTATTTCGACCCCAACCAACCAACCATGGAACGTGGCCCGGTATCACCATTCCGCGGTGCGATCAAACGGATGATCGCGACAAAGGCACGGGCAATTCACAGAGACGCGCACTCGGACTAGCGGTATCCAAAAGCGGAAGTTTCCGGGCGTGGGCTAGACCGGTCTGTCGCCGATGAAGGTCACTCGTTCGACGCGCCGGTGTTAGCCGCCATGGTCGGGCCCACGCCATGCTGGATGCAGCGGTTGTCCCATTGGCCAGCCTCTGCGGAACGATTGTGCACGTGGTCAGTGGTTGGGACGGCTGAGGAGACATGACCGCATGAGCCATCCAACGCCGAAGGTACATCCGGTCTACAACCCGCATCAGCGCAAGGTCTAGGTTTAGCTGCATGTGGATGAGATTGCGTCAGATCGCGGTGGTTGCTTCGGACTTGCAGAAAGTAGGCGCCGAGATCACCGGTGTTCTTGGAGCCGAAGCGTGTTTCACGGACCCCGGCGTTAAGCAGTTCGGACTCAAGAACACGCTGTGGCCGATCGGCACGCAGATGCTCGAAGTCGTCACGCCAATCACTGATGGCACTGCTGGCGGCCGCTACATCGAACGACGGGGCGGCGACGGCGGCTACATGGTGATCACCCAGGTCGATGATGTCGCTCGGCGCCGAGCCCGTGCCGCCGAACTCGGCGTGCGGGTCGCATTTGACTTGCACTACCCCGACGAAGGCCACGACGGCATTCAGCTTCACCCCGGCGACACTGGTGGTTCGTTCTTCGAGATGGACCAGATGACCATGCCAGGCGGCGACGCTGTGGGCGGACCGTGGTATCCAGCTGGTAAGAACTGGGAGCCTTACGTGAACACCAGTCGGGTCAGCGGCATCTCAGCTGCTGAGCTACAAAGCCCAGAACCCGATCGCCTGGCACAACGGTGGGCCGAGATCGCCGAGATCGACCTCACGGCCGATGCTGATGGCAATCCAACGATGCAACTCGACAATGCCACCCTGCGGTTCGTCGAAGACACCGACGGGCGCGGCGAAGGCCTCGGCGGCATCGACGTTGCTGTCACCGATCGAAACGCCATTCTGGATGCCGCCGATCGGCTCGGTTGCTCGGTAAGCGACGATCAGGTGTCGGTGGCTGGCCTACGGGTCAACCTGCGATAGCCCCGAGGCCACGCCCCAACGAATACAGCCTCACGAAAAGTTACCTTCCCCAGGGGAGGTAACTTTTCGGCGTTAGTCAGCGAGCACCGGCGCCAGCCATTTGGCCGCAACCTCGACACTGGTGCCCTTGCGGGCGGCGTAGTCGACTAGCTGGTCTTGTTCGACCCTGCGTACACCGAAGTAGCGGCTCTCAGGATGAGCGAAATACAAGCCGCTCACCGAAGCTGCTGGGTCCATAGCGAACGACTCAGTCAGGTTCACACCGATTTCATTTGCTGCATCGAGTAGCGCAAAGATCGTTGCCTTCTCGGTGTGATCCGGGCACGCCGGGTATCCGGGCGCCGGGCGAATGCCCTGGTAACGCTCACGGATCAACTCGTGGTTGGTGAACGTGTCGCCTTGGTATCCCCATAGGTCGGTCCGCACCCGATGATGCAGGTACTCAGCACACGCTTCGGCGAAGCGGTCGGCGAGCGCCTTGAGCATGATCGATGAGTAGTCATCGTTCTCTGCTTCGAACGCAGCACAGCGCTCGGCGACCCCAGCTCCGGTGCTGACAGCGAAGGCACCAATGTGATCCTTCGCTCCCGTCACATCAGGGGCGACAAAGTCAGCCAGCGCCCAGTTCGGACGGTCATCGCTATGGCGTACTTGTTGGCGCAGCGTGTGCAAGCGAGCGAGCTCAGCCGTACGGCTCTCGTCGGCATACACCGCGATGTCGTCACCAATCGCGTTTGCGGGCCAGAAACCAAGCACGGCCGTTGGTGTGAGCCACCCCTCGGCGATGATCATGTCGAGCATCCGCTGGCCGTCGGCGTACAGGTCGCGTGCGACCATGCCGACGACATCGTCGTCCATGATCTTCGGGTAGCTACCCGCCAGATCCCAGGCCCGAAAGAATGGTGTCCAGTCGATGTAGTCGCGTAGGTCAGTGAGCGTGATGTCAGCCAACACCCGTGTGCCTTCGAAGGTCGGCGCAACCGGCGAGAACGAGTCCCACGCAATCCGCGCCCGGTTGGCACGAGCCTCTTCGATCGGCAGTGGCTTCTTCTTGGCAAGACCAGCAGCACGGGCAACACGGATCGTTTCGTACTCTGCCGAAGTTGCGTCGAGATAGTCCTGACTGCCTTCACCCAGCAGTTCGGTGACAACCCCGACAGCTCGCGATGCGTCGGGCACATGGACGACACCGTGTTCGTAGCTCGACTCGATCTTGACCGCGGTATGCAACCGGCTGGTCGTAGCTCCACCGATGAGCAGCGGGATCGTGAAATCCTCGGCGGCCATCTCGGCTGCGACGTGCACCATCTCATCGAGGCTCGGTGTGATCAGCCCGGACACGCCGATGATGTCGGCTTCTTCGTCGCGTGCGGCCTGCAGGATCTTGGCTGCTGGCACCATCACACCAAGGTCAACCACGTCGTAGTTGTTACACGCCAGCACAACACCCACGATGTTCTTGCCGATGTCATGGACGTCGCCCTTGGCGGTGGCCAACACGACTTTGCCGGCCTTGCGCTGATCGCCGCCCTGGCTCTGGATGAACGGCTCCAAGTGTGCGACAGCCTTCTTCATCACTCGCGCACTTTTAACGACCTGGGGCAAGAACATCTTGCCATCGCCGAACAGGTCCCCGACCACGTTCATACCGTCCATCAACGGTCCTTCGATCACATCGAGCGCCCGACCGCTGAGCTGGCGAGTTTCCTCGGCATCTTCGACCACGAACTCATCCAAGCCATGAACAAGCGCATGTATGAGCCGATCGAGTACTGGCTTCTCGCGCCAACGCATGTCGGTCTTCGATGCCTGCGCTTGGCTTTGGGCATCGCTTGCAACATCGATGAGCCGCTCGGTCGCATCGGCACGCCGGTTAAACAGGACGTCCTCGATGCGTTCCCTCAGGTCTTCGGGGATGTCCTCGTAGATCGGGAGGCGGCCAGCGTTGATGATGGCCATGTCCATACCGGCCTTGACCGCATGAAACAGGAACACGGTGTGCATGGCTTCGCGCAGCGGATTATTGCCCCGGAACGAGAACGACAGATTGCTCAGGCCACCGGAGACATGCACGGCAGGCATGCGTTTCTTGATCTCGCGCGCGGCTTCGATGAAGGCGACGCCGTACTCGGCATGTTCTTCGATGCCGGTCGCAATCGCGAAGACGTTGGGGTCGAAGATGATGTCCTCGGGCGGGAACCCAACCTGTTCGACAAGCAGTTTGTACGCCCGTTCGCAGACCGACACCTTATGTTCAAACGTCTCGGCTTGGCCAGTCTCGTCGAACGCCATCACGATCACGGCAGCGCCGTAACGGCGGGCTTCACGCGCCTGATGGAGAAAGGGTGCTTCGCCTTCTTTCAAGCTGATCGAGTTCACGACCGACTTGCCTTGCACACACTTGAGTCCAGCCTCAATGACATGCCATTTTGACGAGTCGATCATGACCGGCACTCGGCTGATGTCGGGCTCGGTCGCGATGTGATTGAGGAACCGGGTCATGGCCTCGACAGCGTCGAGCATGCCCTCATCCATGTTGACGTCGATGATCTGGGCACCGTTCTCAACCTGGTCACGGGCAACCCCGACTGCGGTGTCGTAGTCACCGCCCAGAATGAGCTTGGAGAACTTGGCCGAGCCAGTGACGTTGGTCCGTTCACCAACGTTGATCAGCAACGAGTCGCTTCGAATAGCCATTGGTTCAAGACCAGAGAGTTGGGTGATCCTGGCTCGCTCAGGCACGACCCGAGGTGTTACCCCTTCGACCGCTTGAGCGATAGCGGCGATGTGGGCTGGCGTCGTGCCGCAACAACCGCCGACCAGATTGAACGTCCCGGCCTGGGCAAGCCCGGCAATGACATCGGCCATGTGTTCAGGGGTCTCGTCATATTCGCCGAGCTCATTTGGCAAACCAGCGTTCGGGTGACAACTCACCGGTGCGTCAGCGACCCGGGCTAACTCAGAGATGTGCCCCTTGAGTTCGTCGATGCCGAGCGCGCAGTTCAGACCCACAGAAAGCGGTTCGGCGTGGCGCACAGCGTTCCAGAACGCTTCACCTGTCTGGCCCGACAGTGTGCGCCCTGACAAGTCGGTGATCGTGCCCGAGATCATGATCGGCAGTTCGAGGTCAGGATGAGCGTCCTTGTACTCAAGCAGCGCATAGATCGCTGCTTTGGCATTCAACGTGTCGAAGATCGTCTCGATCATCACCGCATCGACGTCACCATCGACAAGACCGGTTACGGCATCGGTGTACGCGTCCTTGAGCTGATCGAACGTGATATCTCGGAACGCTGGGTCGTTTACCTCGGGCGAGATACTGGCCGTGCGACTCGTCGGGCCGAGCACACCAACAACAAACCTGGGTTTCGCCAGGTTGTCAGCGGTCGCTACGTCAGCAACCTTTCGGGCCAGTTGTGCGCTCACCAAGTTGAGCTCACGAGCCAGATCCTGCGTGCCGTAGTCGAGCTGCGAAATCGTGGTCGCGTTGAAGGTATTCGTGGTGAGTACGTCGGCACCAGCATCGAGGAAACTCTGATGGATCTCCGAGATCAGGTCCGGCCGGGTGAGTGACAACAGATCGTTATTTCCCTTGAGGCTGGTGGCATGATCGGCGAACCGATCGCCGCGGAAGTCCGCTTCGTCGAGCGGGTAGCCCTGGATGCTCGTGCCCATCGCACCGTCGATCACGAGAACACGCTCGGCCATAGCGGCGCGCAACGCTGCCAATCGGGTGGAACGGTTCATGATGCTTGCGCCTGTCGGGAGCGAACCGACGCGGGAGTGACACCCAAGATGCGACACGTTGCAGCAGTAATCTCAGGCTTGTTCATCGTGTAGAAGTGGAACTGGTTCACGCCGTGTTCAGCCAGTTGGCGACATTGTTCGGCGGCCACCGTGGCCGCAATCATCTGCTGCACTTCAGGGGCATCGTCGAGATCCGCGAAGAGTTCATGCATCCATGACGGGATCGTGGTGCCGCACCGTTCGGAGAACCGGCACGTGTTGGCAAAATTCGTGACCGGCATGATGCCGGGAACGATCGGTGCAGTAATGCCCGCACTTCGCGCCCGATCCAGGAACCGAAGGAATGCATCAGTATCGAAGAAGAACTGGGTGATTGCCCGATCGGCACCAGCATCGAGTTTTGCCTTCAAGCTGTCGAGGTCGGCTTGGGCAGAGGCTGCTTTGGGGTGGACTTCGGGGTAAGCGCCGACGGAGATCTCCATGCCCTCAGCACTTGTGCCGGCCACATGTCGGCGGATACCAGCAACCAGGTCGGCTGCATCGCGATAACCACCAGCTACTGATCCGCCTGTTTGACCTTCGGGTGCGTCGCCCCGCAGGGCCACGATGTGGCGGACGCCTGCAGCGATGTAGTCATCGATAACTTCACCGACTTGCTGCTGGGTTGCGCCGACACATGTCAGGTGGCCTGCGACCGCCATAGTGGTGGTGGCCTCCAGGCTGCGGATAGCGACTTGGGTGCGGTCTTGGGTTGTGCCACCGGCGCCGTAGGTGACGCTCACGAACTTCGGACCCAGCGGTTCGAGCTGCGCTGCGCATGCTGCAAGGTTCGCTTCGCCAGCTTGGGTTGCTGGCGGGAAGAACTCGAACGACACTTCGACGCCTGGCCGAATTGACGTCGTCGGCCATGGTCGCCGAGCGAACCGAGCCGCTGTCTCATCTTCAAACGTGAGCGGGTTCGTCATGATGCAACCTCGAGGTTGTAGAGCGCAGGGGCGTCGGGATGTTGCGCGGCGACCCACAGGGTCACGGTCAAGCCGTCTTCGGCATCGGCATCGGCGAGGGTGAGATGTTCGGTCTGGACATCGATAAGGCCAACGTCGGTACACCAGTCGGCCACTTCGTCGTCGGCAAAGCCGAGCCAGTGGTGGGCATAGTCATCCCGCATCGATTCCTCGTTGTGCGAAGCGAAATCTACGACCACTAGGCGCCCACCTGGACGCAGCGTTCGTGCAGCCTCTGCGATCGATGCTGCAGGGTCGTCCAGATAGTGGAGCACATGATGCAACACGGCAACATCGACCGATCCTGCATCGAGCCCAAGCTCATAGGCGTTGCCTTGCCGGACTGCGCAGTGACGATGGCCGAGTTGGTCGAGTCGGCTGCGGGCAATATCGAGCATCTGCTGGCTGAGGTCGAGCCCGATTCCTTGGTCGATGTGGTCCGCGAATACTTCAAGTACTCGTCCGGTACCGGTGCCAACGTCGACCAGTTGGCCAACGCTGAGATCCTCGACCACGGCGACCATGGCTGCTTCGACTTCGGCATCGGCAACATGGCGAGTACGCATACGATCCCAATCGCTGGCGACCTCTTCAAAGTACGCAGCCGCGACTTCGGCCCGTTCAGCACGGATAGCAGCAAGTCGCCGCAGGTCGCCTTGCAGGCCCGAATCGTCGGCGTCGATTAGCGGCAGGATCGCGTCGAATAATTCACGGCCGCGGCCAGTCCGAGCTGGACGGTAGAACGCACTGGTGCCTTGTGCGTTGCGATCGAGCAGTCCCGCCTCGCACAGCAGTCGCAAGTGGCGGCTCACTCGGGGCTGGGTCTGGCCGAGCACCTTGCAGAGCTCGCTTACCGTGAGCTCACTTCGCGCCAACACCGCGAGAATTCGCAGCCGTGTGACCTCGCCAGCAGCCCGGAGAGCAGAGAGTAGATCTTCCATCAAGACATAAACATATCTTTATCTGATGATTTCATCAACTACGGGAGTGCGTGCCTGCTGGTTAGGATCGGCCGATGACTGACACCGCTGCTGGCGCCATCGCGTTACTGAAGAGCCATCGTTCCATCCGCAAATTCACCGATGAGCCAATCACCGACGACATGGTGAACGACATCATCGGCGCAGGCCTCGCTGAAGCGACGTC
>Ga0209308_10002767_pt1 | contig 14899 bp, 10 predicted proteins | sample COGITO_mtgs_1204_3_FD_184806 | JGI IMG/M metagenome (GOLD analysis project Ga0209308, IMG submission 184806) | Pelagic marine microbial communities from North Sea - COGITO_mtgs_120405 (SPAdes) (version 2) | ecosystem: Environmental > Aquatic > Marine > Epipelagic ...
CTGGGTTTACGGAAGTCATGTCACCACGCCCCGTCCGGCGGCGAGCCTGCCTTTGTTGATTGATGCTGCCTTGGCCTTTGGCTCGGGAACGCATCCGACAACCGAGGGCTGTTTGCGCGCAATGCAAATGATCCGGCGGATTGCCCCACGGTGGGTTCTCGATATGGGCTGTGGGTCGGCAATTCTGGCAATGGCGGCATCGCGGCTTTGGCCATCCTGTCAGACAATTGCGGCTGATAATGATCCGGTTGCGGTTTGGGTTGCGGCGCATAATCGGGCGCTGAACGCCATTGCACCGGCAAAAATGCGGCTTGCCGTTTCGCAAGGATTTGGCAGCCGCATTGTTTGCAATCATGCACCGTATGATTTGGTGCTTGCCAATATTCTGGCGGGGCCGCTATGCCGGATGGCACCCGATCTTGCACCGCGATTGGCCAAGGGTGGTTGGCTTATTTTGTCAGGTATTCTAAATGGGCAGGCAACCGCAGTTGAGGCGGCCTATCGGCAGCAGCGGCTTCGTGTGTGGCACCGAATTCGTATTGGCGATTGGACAACAATCATCATGCGGCCATCGGCGGCAGGCACAATGCCGCAATTATGGAGTGGACGGTGAGCCAACAGGATCAAACCCGCGCCAAGCGGTTAGAAACGCTGCGCAGCGCAATGGCTGCGGCTGGATTAGATGGCTGGATTATTGGCCGCGAAGATATGTATCAGGGCGAAGAAGTGCCAGCCGGTGATGAACGGCTTGCCTATTTGTCTGGATTTACCGGATCGGCTGGCTTTGCGGTGGTGCTTGGCGATCGGGCGGGGCTGTTTAGTGATGGCCGCTATAGTTTGCAAATGCTCGCACAAACCAATTCGGCCGATTGGGATTGCAACACAATCCCCGATGTGACATGCGAGGATTGGCTGAAAACAGAGGGGTTAGCCAATGGTGCAATCATCGCCATTGATGGAAGGCTGGTCACGGTTTCAGGCTTTAGACGCTTTGAAAAATCGGTTCTTGCGGCAGGTGGAACACTTGTTTGTCACCACGAAAACCTGCTTGATCAGCAATGGCATGATCGGCCGACTTTGCCGCCAGCGGCAAGCTGGCAGATGCCGATTGAAAATGCCGGTAAGTCACTTGCCGAAAAGAGCGATGATCTTGCCGCCTATCTTGATAACAAAGATTGCGCTGCGGTTCTGCTAACGCGGGTGGATTCGGTGAATTGGCTGGTGAATATGCGGGGCGGGGATTTGCCCTGTACGCCGGTCAATCTCTGTTTTGCGCTGTATCACCGCGAAGATGGTCTTTGTATTTTAGGTGATCAATCGCGCCTTCAGCCGATTTTAACGCCTGATATCACCGTTGCGCCTTTGACCCAATTGCCAGCAATGCTTGGTGATATGGGTGATGGCCGTTTGATGATTGAAGCCGCAAGCCTTCCCAAAATGCTGTTTGAACAGATTGTGGCAAGCGGTGTGCAAACATTTGAGGCCGATTGTCCGTTGACCATCAAAAAAGCCCGCAAGACATCGGCTGAATTGCGCGGGTTTCGCGCCGCGCATCAGCGTGATGGTGCGGCGATGGTTGAATTTTTATGCTGGCTTGATCAGGTAGTATCCACTCCGTCTTCTAGCATTACCGAAAGTGATCTTGCCGATAAATTACTGGCGTTTCGCCAACAGCAAGACGGGTTTCTAGCACCAAGCTTTAACACCATTGCCGGATCAGGCCCGAATGGCGCCATTGTGCATTATCGGGCCATTGCGAGGGCAGATCGCGAACTGGCAAGCGATGATCTTTTGTTGTTGGATTCGGGTGGCCATTACCGTGATGGCACAACAGATATCACCCGTACCATCGCGATTGGAACGCCGCCCAAAGGCGCGGTTGCGGCCTATAGCCATGTTCTGCAAAGCCATATTCACCTCGCTGTGGCGAAATTTCCCGAGGGCACGAATGGCAAACAGCTAGATGCGATTGCGCGCGCGCCGCTATGGGCGGTGGGGCTGGATTTTGCGCATGGCACCGGTCATGGTGTTGGTCATGTTTTATCGGTTCATGAAGGGCCTGCCAGCATTTCCAAACGCGGTGACGTGGCGCTTGAAGCGGGCATGGTTTTATCGAATGAGCCGGGTTATTACCAGACAGGTGATTGGGGCATTCGAATTGAAAATCTGATCGTCGTGACACCAGTAAAACAAACCGGGTTTCTGGAATTTGAAACAATCACTCTTTGCCCGTTTGATCGCCGTCTGATTGATAAAACGCGTCTTGATGCTGGCGAGATAGACTGGATTGACAGCTATCATCGCGCGGTTTACGAACAATTACACCCACATCTATCGCCAATGGCCAAATCATGGTTAGAGGCCGCCTGCCGCCCGCTATAGATTTACCCGATATTGGCAGGGCGATAGTGGCAAGATGCTATTGGTTGCCAAGCAGCGCCGAATAGCCATCTTCATCAAGAACGGTAATGCCAAGATCGGCTGCCTTGCGCGCTTTTGATCCGGCATCGGCACCCTTGATCAAAAAATCGGTTTTTGCTGAAACAGTGCCTGATACTTTGGCACCAAGAGATTCGGCTTTGGCTTTGGCCTCGGCGCGTGACATGCGGGTCAAGGTGCCGGTAAACACGATTGTTTTGCCGCTAATCGCGCTGTTTTCGGCAGGGCGCTCAGGCGGTAAAATGGTTAATTCTGCAACAAGATCAACAATCAATTGATACAAGTCAGGATTGCCGAAAAAGGCGGTGACGTCATTAGCCATTGCCGCGCCAATCTGGTCGATTTCGACAAGCGCCTGATGCGCCGCGTCAAGATTGGCATCGGGATTCAGCGCTGCCATCATTGCCTCGACAGATCCGTAATGAAGCGCCAACAGACGCGCCGTTGCCTGTCCAACCTGTCTTATGCCAAGCGCATAGATAAAGCGTTCAAGGCCAATTTCGCGCCGAACAGCAATGGCTGATAGCAATTTCTTGATTGATAAATCGCCATAGCCGTCAAGCGCGGCCATGGCCGCTGATTTGTCGCCAAGCTGGAAGATATCAGCTGGTGTTTGAACCCAGCCAAGGTCAATAAATTGTTCGATCTGGCGGGCGCCAAGCCCTTCGATATCAAAGGCATCACGCGCAACAAAATGTTTTAGCCCTTCAAACAGCTGGGCGGCGCAATTCAGCCCGCCACTGCATCGCCGCACCGCTTCGCCCTCGGGCCGGATTGCGGCAGCATGGCAAACCGGACATGATTCAGGAAAATCAAAGACGGTCTCATTGCCTGTGCGGGCGTCACTTAGCGCCCTGACAATTTGTGGGATCACATCACCAGCCCGCTGGATTATGACGCGGTCGCCAATCCGGATATCTTTGCGCGCGATTTCATCTTCATTATGCAAAGTTGCCTTTGAGACAATGACTCCGCCAACCGAAATGGGGGCAAGCCGTGCCACAGGCGTAAGCGCGCCCGTGCGGCCAACCTGAATATCAATGGCGTCAATCACGGTTTCGGCCTGTTCAGCGGGGAATTTATGCGCCATTGCCCAGCGCGGGGCGCGGGCAACCTGACCAAGCCGTTGCTGATAATCATGCCGGTCAATTTTATAAACCACACCGTCAATATCATATGGCAAATCAACGCGTTGACGACCAATCATTTGATAGGTGGCCAGCAAATCGGCAACATCATCGCATCGGTGTGATAAATCATTTACCGAAAATCCGAAATCACGAAGCGCCGCCAGAAACCCCCAATGGGTTCCGGCAATGGGGGCGCTTGTCTCGCCCATCGAATAGGCAAAAAATTTCAAATTGCGCTTGCCGGTGATGCTGGCATCTTTTTGCCGAAGTGATCCTGCGGCCGCATTGCGCGGATTGGCAAAAATCTTTTTCCCATTCGTTTCTTGTGCTGTGTTGAGCGCCAGAAAATCATGCCGATCCATATACATTTCGCCGCGCACCTCGAAAATTGCCGGCGGTGACCCGGAAAGCTGTTTTGGCAGGCTGGCAATCTGCATGACATTGGCGGTGACATCTTCGCCTTCGGCACCGTCGCCGCGCGTTGCTGCTTGAACCAGCTTGCCATTTTCGTAACGAAGGCTTAGCGACAGGCCGTCAATTTTGGGCTCGGCAACAAATTGCGCAGGATCAGCGTCGGACAAAGACAGAAATTTGCGAACCCTTGTGACAAAATCTTCAATATCGTCATCGCTAAAGCCATTGCTAAGCGACAGCATTGGGCGGGCATGGCGAATTTTGCCAAACTGGCCTTGGGCTGGTAGATCAGTGCCAACGCGCCTGCTTGGGCTGTCGGGCCGGACAAGCAGCGGAAAGGCTGCCTCAATGGCGCGATTGCGCGCCACCAGCCGGTCATAGTCTGCATCGGATATTTCAGGGGCATCCTGACCATGATACAGCTTGTCATGGCGGGCAATTTCGGCGGCAAGGGCGGCCAGTTCAGTGGCGGCCGAGCCCGAATCCATCTTTGCGGGATCGTCGGTGCCAAGGCTGAAAGCGGGTTTTGTCATTGCCTAACCCTCCAGCAGCGCGGCGGCGGCGGCTCGGGCTTCGGCGGTGACGGTTTCGCCGGCCAGCATACGCGCGATTTCTTCGGTTCTTTCATCGTCACTTAACGCGCGTGTGGCACTAACAACGCCGCTATCAGTGGCGGTTTTGGCAATGCGCAAATGCTGGTTGGCGCGGGCAGCCACTTGCGGTGAATGCGTGATGACAAGGGTTTGTGTGCTGGCACCAAGGCGGGATAACCGATCACCGACCGCAGCGGCAACAGCGCCGCCAACACCTGAATCGACCTCATCGAAAATCAGGCTTCGCGGATGACTGCTTTCTTCCAAACAGACTTTGAGCGCAAGCAAGAAGCGGGCTAATTCACCACCTGAGGCAATGCGGTCAATTGGCCCTGCATTCATGCCTTCATTGGTGCTGGCTTCAAAGCGGACGGCGGTCGTGCCGCGCGGCCCCCATTGTGCATCATCAAGCGGGGTGATGGTGGTGGTAAATCGCGCACCATCAAGTTTGAGCGGCGGCAATTCGGCAAGCACGGCCTGATCAAGATTAATGGCCGCCTTTTTCCGGCTGGCATCAAGCTGGCGTGACATATCCAGATAGTAATCCTGCCATTTTTGTGCTGTCTCACCAAGCTTGCCAAGCATGCCAGATGAATCTTCAATAGCGGCAAGCCTGTTTGCCAATGTTTGGTGGATTGCTGGCAAATCATCAAGGCCGCAATTATGTTTGCGCGCCTGTTGACGCAATTCATGAAGCCGGTCATCAAGCTGTTGCAGCAGGTTAGGATCGGCCTCAAGCGCATGTCCGGCAGATTGAATGGCGCTGTTTGCGTCGCTAAGTTCGGCATCAGCGCGTGCCAATGCGTCAAGCGCTTGATCAAGCTTGCCACCAGCAAGCGGTGCGACCTTTTCCAATGCAGCCAAGGCACGGCCAAGCCCTGCTTGTGCTCCCATTTCGCCAAAAACAACATCTTCAGCCAAAGACAGGCTTTCACCGATTTTTGAGACATTAGCCAAAAGGGTTCGCTGGGAGATCAGGCTGTCTTCTTCGCCACTTTCGGGGGCAAGCCGGTCAAGCGCGTCAACCGCGTCACGAAGCCAGTCTTCTTCGGCCTTGGCTTTGACAAGCGCATCACGCGCCGCCTCAAGCGCCTTGCGGGCGATATCCCATTGCTGCCAGCCCTCTTTGGTTTTGGCCAGTAAATCACGATGCCCCGCAGCGCGATCCAGAAGCGTCATATGTGTCGAAATATCCAAAAGGCCGCGCCCTTCAAACTGGCCTTGAATTTCAACCAATAAATCACCAACTTGCCGCAATAGCCCAACCGAAACGGGGATATCATTAATACTGGCAGATGATTTGCCGTCACTTTTCAGGCGACGACGCAGGATGATCTCATCTTCTTGGATGATGCCGGCTTCTTCGACAAGCTGCCATGCTGGGTGATTTACCGGAAGCGCAAAGCTGGCACTGACATGGGCTTGGTCATGCCCCTGCCGGATCAGGCCAAAATCGGCGCGGCTGCCAAGCGCCAGCCCCAACGCATCAAGCAGAATCGATTTGCCAGCGCCAGTTTCGCCAGTCAATACCGTCAGCCCCGGTGCGAATTGCAAGGTTAATTGCTCAATCAGGACAATGTTGGAAACAGTAAGGCTTTGCAGCATGGTCAGTTAAAAATATCGGTAATCACGTCAATGGATCGCTCAAACATAGCCTTTTCCGGGGGCTGTTCTGGGTCGGCACGCAAACTGGCCAGCCGTTCTGTCCAGACAGACTCCGGATAGTTATATTGGGCAACCTGATAAAGACGCTCGGATTGATCGGAAAGGCCAAGCGCATAATAGGCTTCGGCAGTCCGGTACAAGGCTTCAGGCACCTGATTGGTGGTATCATAGGCCTTGATAACGATATTAAAGCGGCGGATCGCGGCGGTATATTGCTCGCGCTCCAGATAAAACCGGCCAATCGCCATTTCCTTGCCTGCAAGATGTGATTTTGCCAGGTCGATTTTCAACTGTCCGTCACGCGCATAAGCGCCCTTGGGAAAACGGCGAACCAGCTCTTCAAAGGCGGCAAGTGACAATTTGGTCATTTCTGCATCGCGCTCAACATCGACAATTTGTTCGTAATAGCTCAAGGCCTTCAGATAATAGGCATATTCAACCAGCGGGTCAGCTGGGTTTAGCTCGACAAACCGATCAAGAGCTGAAATGGCGCGTGCATATTGATTCGCCTCATAAAATGACCATGCCGCCATGATCTGGGCGCGGGTGGCTAGTTCGGAATAGGGGTGCTGGCGTTCAACTTCTTCAAATTTGGGCGCAGCCGCTTTTGGATCTCCACCGATAGCTGTATTTAGCGCATCCCGATATAAAACATCAACCGGCTGTTCAACCTGTTCAACAATTTCAGGGCTGGTTGAACATGCGGCCACAAGACAGCAGGCGGCAAACATCAGGATTTTCTTTTGATTGGTCACATCCGGCTCCGCTGGCGGCTTTCGATAAAGATAAAAGGGATAGACGAATCCCGATAGCCCTCACAATAGCCCGATAAAAGGTTACTGAAAAGAGCGCGATGCGAATGCTAGCATATTCACGAAAATTTGCATGGATTTTAGGCTGCTTTGCCAGATATCAACCGGCGTTTGCCTAGGCCATTGCGGCGGCGGCAAGCTCAGGCATGGCAAAGCTGTCTGACCGGCTATGTTCACTACCAGCCTCGATCACCTTATAGGCGGTTGGATCGTTCAATAATGTTTGCACCAATTTGGTACTAAGCGCATGGCCTGGGCGTGATGCGGTCATTTTGGCTTTGACCGGCATGCCAATCAAAAATAGATCGCCAAGACAATCAAGCACCTTGTGACGTACGAATTCACGTTCAATACGCAAGCCGCCTTCATTCAATATTTTGCCATTATCAACAACGATGGCGTTGTTCAGTGATCCACCAAGCGCAAGTCCGGCATTCTGCATCAACTCAACATCCCGCAACTGGCAGAATGTCCGTGCGGTTGCCAATTCGGCAGCAAAACTGCCATCGCTATGGCTATAGCTAAAGCTTTGATTGCCAATAGCAGAATCATCAAATTCGATTTTAACATCAATTTGCAATTGGCCGGCTGGCTCAAGCCGCGCCCATGCGCCGCAATCAAGTTGAACCTGAACCGATTTGGTGACGATCATATATTTGCGCCGTGCTGGCAGAATTTCGAGACCAACATTGTTCAGCGCGTCCAGAACAGGCTGGCTGCTGCCATCCAGAATAGGCGCTTCAGATGCGCTAATTTCGATGATGGCATTATCAAGCCCAACACCGGCAAAGGCGGCCATCAGATGTTCAATGGTTTCAAGCGTGATGCCTTCGCTATTTACAATGCGTGTGCATAAACGTGCGCGTTCAGCATAGCTGGCATGGGCAATCACTGTTTGTAGCTGGCCATCAATATCCATACGGCGAAATTTTATGCCGTTATTGGCAGGTGCAGGGCAAATGGCCATGCGAACAAACCGCCCTGAATGCAGGCCAATGCCCTCAAGATGCGCGATTTGGCGAATCGTTGTTTGAAACGGCTGTTCAACAAACATATTGTAGGAAAGCGTATCAGGCATGGAGCCGCGGTAACTCTTTCATCTGTTGTCATCACGAAGGGCATAACCCGATCGCGAAAATCAATCTTTTTCAATTCAAAGGCTGATCGTGAAGGGCTAGCGTTTTAAAGTTCTAGCCAAAAATAATGAGCCTTATGAAAACCTGAGGAAAGATTACTCTTTTCCTCAGGTCATTCCAAATCACATTTGGTTACAGTTTGTAGCAATGGCAAGCTTGCCATTGCCGCATTATTAATTGGCTTGACGGCGTAAAAATGCTGGAATATCAAGATCATCTTCTTCAGCATTTGGCGCCTTGGCGGGGGCTGTTTCTGACGCTTTTTCAACCATATCAGACCGTGACAAATCAAGGATTGAAAACGCAATCTGCTCTTTGGCTGCCGCTTCGTCTAAAGCAGGCTCACTGCGGCTTTGATCGCTTGATTCGGCGGGTTTGCTCTCTGGCTTGCTTGACCATAATCCGGAAATTCTATTGATCAGGCTTGATGGTCGTGTGACCGGCGTTTGGGCTGCCACGGCGACGCTTTGTTCGTCAGGCATGTTTGTCGGTGCTGCCGGAATAAACTTTGCCCGTGGTGGTGGTGCTTCGTCATTGGCAATGGTTAACGGCGTTGTTGGCGCGTCTCCCAATGCCGATGGCGCGTCACTGTCAATTGATGCTGCTGTGTCAAGATCAGCCGGAGCTGAATCTTGTGTGGCAGCATTGATAGCATCATTGATATCCATTTGCTGGTCGGTATCGTCAGCCGTGTTGATCACTTCGGCAATCGCCTCGCTGGCAAGCTCGTTGCTAAGCTGGCTGTCAAGCATATCAGCAGTGTTGCCAGCTATTGTCGGGGCTGTTGCAAGATCGCTGCTTGTCACCATCTGCTGATCGTCAGCCATTGTTGCAGCAGCTGGTTCGGCAACTGCTTCACGCGCGGGGCTTAAAAAGCTGCTTAGCGGGTTTGGCAGAATTGTGCTTGGCTGCGGCGCAACGGCCTCGGTTTTTTGCGGCATCGTGCTTGGACGACTGTTGATCTGGGTCGCACCGCTAATGCCGGTTGCAACAACCGATACACGCATCACGCCTTCCAATTTATCATCAAAGGCCGAACCAAAGATGATGGTTGCATCTGGATCAACTTCTTTGCGGATACGGTTGGCAGCTTCGTCAACTTCAAACAGGGTCATATCAAGACCGCCGGTGATGTTAATCAGAACCGCATTGGCCCCTTTCATCGTGGTGTCGTCCAGAAGCGGGTTATTGATAGCCGCTTCGGCGGCCTGCGTTGCACGCGCGTCGCCTGATGCCTCGCCAGTTCCCATCATTGCCTTGCCCATTTCGCCCATAACAGCGCGAATATCGGCAAAATCAAGATTGATTTGACCCGGCTTGATCATCAGATCGGTGACACCACAAACGCCTTGGTGCAAAACCGCATCTGCCATATGGAAAGCGTCGGCAAAGGTGGTACGTTCATTCGCCAGTCTGAACAGATTCTGGTTTGGAATGACGATCAGCGTGTCAACATAGGCCTGCAATTCTTCAATGCCTTCGTCGGCCTGTTTCATCCGGCGCTGGCCCTCAAATTCAAATGGCTTGGTGATAACGCCAACGGTCAGAATGCCGCGTTCACGCGCAGCGCGGGCAATAACCGGCGCGGCGCCTGTGCCGGTGCCGCCACCCATGCCTGCGGTGATAAACACCATGTTGCAATCGGCCAATTCGGCCATCACATCTTGCAGGCTTTCTTCAGCGGCCAACCGGCCAATCTCGGGCTTTGATCCTGCACCAAGACCTTGTGTGATGGCACTGCCAAGCTGAATTTTCCGGCTTGAAAGCGAATGGGCAAGTGCTTGACCGTCGGTATTGGCGACCAGAAAATCAACACCCTCAAGATTGGCGTTGATCATATTATTCACGGCATTACAGCCGGCGCCACCAACACCAACAACGGTGATGCGGGGACGAAGCTCTTGCATTGTTTGTGGAACGGTAAGGTTGATGGTCATGACTGACTCCCTTCATTAAGGATTGAGATATTCTGCGTTGAAATTGATTTGCTTGGGCGCAATAGGCTGGCGGAACCGGCAGGACAAATCTGCCGGAGTCCTAAATTGTGCTGGGCGGGTCGCCAGCGGGAAATTGGGTTTGAACATATGATCATCAATCGTCTCCTCGCTTACAGATTGTCACGAAGCCACGCACCGATACGTTCAAATGGCCCATGCGGCAGGGTGCGGGTCTGCCTGTCTGTTGGGTCATTTTCCTCAATCCGGCTGACATGGATCAGCGCGCCAATGCTGGCGGCAAAGCCGGGGCCGCTGCTATCCTCGTCAAGACCGGCTATGCCGATAGGTTTGCCAAGACCGACCGATTTCTTTGCCTGTTTGGCAAATAGATCGGCAAGGCCGGTAAGCTGGCTGGCACCGCCGGTCAGCACATAACGGCTGCCAGCGGTATGTTCCATGCGGGCGCGTTCCATACGGCCATGCAATAATTCCAGAATTTCTTCGATGCGCGGCCGGATAATCGCGCTTAGCAAATTGCGTTCAATGGTTTGACCGGCCACTTCGGTGGTCGTGCCAAGCGCGGGAATAGTAATATTGTCACTGCGGCCAAGCCGAACGACTTCGCGAAGTGAATCTGGGGCAACGCCGGTGATGTCGGTTGGCATAACCGATCCATCAATCGCTTTTAGCCTTTCAGCATCGGCAAGCGGCGTTGATAAAATGCGGGCAATATCGGTGGTGACGCGGTTGCCGCCAATTTTGATCGTGTCGACATAAACAAGCTTGCCTTCCATAAAGATGGCAATTGACGTTGTGCCGCCGCCCATATCGACAATGACACTGCCAAGATCACGCTCTTCGGCACTAAGACAGGCAAGACCGCTTGCATAGGCTGAATGCAGGAACCGATCGGTTTCAAGATGGTTCAACGCCAGCGCTTCACGCAAATTGGCAAGCGAGGTGCGAAGACCGCAAACAAGCGTGTAATCCACCGAAAGATTGGTGCCGCGCATGCCGCGGGGGTCGGCAATGCCGCGCACATCATCAAGCCCATATTGCAGGGTTTGAAGATGCATCGGCTGATAGTTTTCTGGAATATTGCCATTGTCATTGCGCGCCATTAGCCGGTCGATATCACGCCGCCGAACCACCGCATCACTTAGCCTGACTGATTTTTTGCAGATGCTTGAAAATGGTGTGCCGCCTGGGGCAACAACCGTGACTGATGTAACCGAAATACCGGCATCGCGCTCGGCCGCTTGAACGGTTTTGCCAATCACCGTGCTTAGCGCCTCTAATTCGCTGACTTCGCCGCTGCGGATGCCAGCCGAAGCATGCGTTCCATGACCAAGAAGCCGCACCCCGCCTGCGCCGTTGGCCTCGCCAATCATGCAGCAGATTTTTGATGATCCGATATCCAGAACGGCAAAGGGACGCCGGGTAATGGCTTTGGTTTTGCTAAGGATCATGTTTTGCTTCCCCTTCCTCTTACCGGAATATTTGGCTCGACAATCAATTGTTGCGGTATGCGCATATCAATGACGGCCAGATCGCGATGGGTGATGGCTTTCTTGCGATCAATCATGGCAAGACGTGACCAGGCTGATACGGGATCAATTTCGGGAAGCCGCACTTCCATGCCGTTTTTCAAATGAACATCCCAGCGCCGCTTTGACCGATAGCTTACCGCCCATACTTCGCTGAATAATTCTGGTTCGGTTTTTAAAATCGACAAAATAGCGGCAGCATGCGGCGCCGCGCTGTCACCGGCAACAACCGTCAGATGGGTGAATTGGCTTGGATCAGCGCCATCAATAATGGCACCGCTTCGATCAATCAATTTATGTTTGTCATTGTTTTGCAACAGGGCGATTGGCACGCGCTCACGAAGGGTGATATGAACCGTGCCGGGAAGGCGGCGCTCAATAATGGCATCTTCAACCCAGCCAATCTGGCTGATATTGCGATGTAGATTTTGCAAATCAATGCCAAGGATTGGCGCACCGATTTGCAAATCCAACGCTGCCAACAGGCGCGATTGCGGCGTATGGGCGCGGCCACGAACCTGAATATCGGTCAACACCAATCCGGCATTCCCGCTCATTGTCAAAAGATCATTGGTCAGCTTTTCACGATCCAGCATCGCCATGCCAATGGTGCTTGCTGTTGCAACGGCAAAAAGCGACATAAAGCCAATCTTGATCTTGCGCCACAAGCTGGTCTGCGGCGACAGGCTGTGCGGTTGTGGTTTGATCCATCCAATCAGTCGTCGCATTGTGCAATCTCCAATAGATGATTCACCAATTCTTCACCTGACATGCCAACAAAGCGTGCCTGTTCGGGCACAAGCGATGTTGCCGTCATGCCCGGCTGGGTATTCACCTCAAGCATGAATAGCTGGTCATTTTTATCATCCCAGCGATAATCGGCGCGGATGATGCCGCGGCACCCAAGCTGGCGATAGGCATGTTCGGCCCAAAGACAGGCTTTTAGGCTAACTGGCTCGGGAATATCGGCAGGCAGAATATGTTTTGATCCGCCAACGGCATATTTTGCGTCAAAATCGTAAAATTCGCGCTCGGAAGTGATTTCGGTAACGCAAAGTGCGGTGCCATCAAGAACCGAAACGGTTAATTCGCGGCCGGGGATATAAGGCTCGCAAATCAGTTGCGTATGCGCAGGCCACGTGTTGCGGGCAGGTGGGCGCGCTTTGGCATCTGGCACAATCACCACGCCAAAACTCGATCCGTCATTGCGCGGCTTGATCACATGTGCACCGGTGCTGTTTTCAGGATAGACATGGCTATCTTCGACCAAGGCCAAGGTTGGTGGCACCAAAATACCGGCACCGGCAAGAAGTGTTTTCGCCAACAGCTTGTCCATGGCAATGGCCGATGCGGTCAGACCGCTATGGGTATAGGGGATATTCATGATATTCAGCAGACCCTGAATATTGCCATCCTCACCGATCTGCCCATGAAGCGCATTAAAGGCGCGTGACGGGTTTAGCTCCTTCAGTTTGGCAGCAATGTCGCGGTCAACCTCAACCTCGATCGCATCCCAGCCGGCATTGCGTGCGGCTTGCCCGCAAAAGCTTGCCGAAACGCGGCTAACCGCGGCTTCAGATGTCCATCCGCCCATCAAAACGGCGACGCGGTCACGATTATCGGTCATTCGGTTGCCCCCTCGGTCTGGCTGCGTCCAATGCGGCGAATTTCCCATCTTAGTGATGGGCCGCCACCGGCAAGCACACGCCTACGAACCGTCTCGCCAAGCGTTTCGATATCGTCGGCTGTTGCGGTGCCGGTATTGATTAGGAAATTGCAGTGTTTTTCCGACACTTGCGCGCCGCCAATGCGAAGCCCGCGACAGCCTGCCTTTTCGATTTCCTGCCATGCCTTACCGCCATCAGGATTGGCAAAGGTACTGCCGCCGGTTCGGACGCCGCGTGGTTGCGCTTCGCCGCGACTGGCAATGATGTCTTTCATTCGCACCTTGATGCCAGCCGGATCACCGTCATGCCCTTGTAATTCGGCAGAGGTGAAAATCCAATCGGCTGGCGCGTCGCTATGGCGATAGGCCATGCCCATCGCGCTTGGCGTGGCGGTAACAGGCTTGCCAGAACGGTCAAACCCATGCGCAAGGCTTGTTACATCTTTAAATTCGCTTCCATAGGCACCAGCATTCATCCGCAGGCCGCCGCCAATCGTTCCTGGAATGCCAATCAGAAACTCCAAACCGGCAATGCCGGCCTTTTGTGCATAGCGCGCCACATCGGCATCGGTTGCGCCGGTTTGGGCAATGATGCGCGTGCCGTCATGGCGGATGGCATTCAGATGGGTGCCAAGCTTGATCACGACGCCAGCAACACCGCCATCACGAACCAGCAAATTCGATCCGGCGCCAACGGCAATTAGCGGAATATCATCGGGGCAATCGGCCAGAAAAGTGGCAAGATCCTGTTCATCAAGCGGGCTGAACAGAATATCGGCAGGCCCGCCAACGCCAAACCAAGTATGGCGTGCCATCAAATCATTTGGCGTATAGCTGCCGCGCACCTTTGGAAGCCGGTCAAGGATTGAGGTCATGCGCTCTCTCCTGCCAATTTATCTAATTCATGCGGCAAGGCGGCGGCCCATGCGGTGATATCGCCAGCGCCAAGACACATCACCACATCACCTGATGATGTTCGTGCGGCAATTTCGGCGGCCAGCGTGTCAGGCCCATCAAGGCCGGCAGCGGCTTTGTGCCCATGGTCGCGTAATCCGGCAACCAAGGATGCCTTGTCAGCGCCGTCAATCGGGGCTTCGCCAGCAGCATAGATATCGGCCACCAAAACTTCGTCAGCATCATTGAAACAGCTGCAGAAATCGGCAAATAGATCGGCAAGGCGGCTATAGCGGTGCGGTTGAACAACGGCGATCAGCTTGTGATTGCCACTAAGCATTCTTCCCGCTTTCAATGCGGCCTTTATTTCAACCGGATGATGGCCGTAATCATCAATGATGGTGACGCCATTGCTGACGCCTTTGGTTTCAAACCTACGGCCAACCCCGCCAAATTCGGCCAATGCGCCAAGAATGCGTGATGCATCAATATTCATTTCCAACGCCACACCAATCGCCGCAAGGCAATTTTGTACATTATGATCGCCAAGCATCGGGAACCGAACATTTTGCAGGGCGGCACTATCGCCCTGAATACGGTCAGATAGCTGCACATCAAACAGCATGGCGCCCTGATCAACGCGAAGATTGATAGCCCGCACATCGG
>Ga0209308_10002772_pt1 | contig 14882 bp, 18 predicted proteins | sample COGITO_mtgs_1204_3_FD_184806 | JGI IMG/M metagenome (GOLD analysis project Ga0209308, IMG submission 184806) | Pelagic marine microbial communities from North Sea - COGITO_mtgs_120405 (SPAdes) (version 2) | ecosystem: Environmental > Aquatic > Marine > Epipelagic ...
TTCATGGTTTCATAGAGAAAGCTGATGATGGTCAAAGAAATGTTATTAAAAACTTTAATAAGTTTGCTAATGGTGTTAATCAGTTCTTTCCAACTATGCTTAAAACTCGTATCGGTGATATGGGTGATGTAACTCTTAACTCTATTTACGACAGAATCAAAGAGGATGTCAATAAAGATTTATTTTACAAAGCTATGAGAAGAGGACTTCGTAGAGATTCAATGTATAGTTTTAGCAAGTCTTTATCAAAAGATAGAAAAGAAAATGAAAAGAATAAGCTACCTTATTGGAATGATGAAAGTGCTTTAGAATGGTTAAAGTATTATCACGATAATAAATTAAAGTTTAAGAATCATAGAATTTGGATTTCTAAATCACATCAAGAAAAATATCTTAAATCATATGTAACATTAACTGCTGAAGAAATCAAACAGGCTCACAAAGATGGATTGATTACCGATGAGATGGTTACTAACTTATGGTGTCCAACATTAAAAACTATGCTGTCGGTTGATGACCTTACCGATAATGTCCTAACTAAAGGTGGTAATAATAAAACTAATGTCTTTATGATTAGATTCTATCATATTGAGAAAAGACTATTTCCATCTGCTTTTCAGATATTTAGACTAAGTTTAAACTCACAACCAGCAGTTAACTTTCCACCACTTACTGCTAGGTTGCTGTATGAAAAATATACAGACCATATTAAACAAGATGAACCACTAAACATTTACGATCCGTCAAGTGGTTGGGGTGGTAGGATTCTTGGTGCTATGGCTTCCAAGAAAAGAATACATTATATCGGAACAGACCCGAATACAGATAATTGGATAGACGAAATAGATAAGTCAAGATACGAGTATGTTGCTGATTTCTTTAATGAGCATGGTTTAGAAACCAATCCATTTTGGGAAGAACCAAAGAACACTTATCATTATTTCTGTTTAGGTTCTGAACATGTAGGTGACCATCCTGATTATCAACAATACAAAGGTAAGTTGGATATGGTATTTACCTCACCACCTTATTTTGATAGGGAACAATATTCAGAAGACGATGAGCAATCTTTTAAGTCGTATCCAATGTATTCAGATTGGAGAGATAACTTTCTTAAACCAACACTAACAAATGCTTATGAAAGTTTAAGGAACGATAGATATTTACTTTGGAATATTGCTGACATCAAGTTAAATGGTGATAACTTTCATCCATTAGAACAAGACTCTATTGATATTATAGAATCACTTGGTGGAGTTTATGAAGGTAAGTTAAAGATGTTAATGGCGTCAATGATTGGAGTTGACCAGTCAAATGTCAAGAACAAGGTTTCCGTTGATGGGGTTACATTAAAATATGAACCCATATTTATCTTTCATAAGAAATGATTGATTTATTCGATTATGGTATAGATAAAATTGATTTCACAACACACTTGCCTAAACCAATCATAAAAGAATATGATGGGATACAAGTTGTTAGAGATGATTTAATTGAAGGTGGGACAAAGAGAAGAGCCTTTACAATTTATGTTAAATCAAAACCAGAGATAGAAGAGTTTGTCTATGCTTCGCCAAGACAAGGTTATGCTCAATTATCTTTGGCTTACGCTTGTAAAGACTTGGGTAGGAAATCAACGGTTACAGTACCGAAAGGTGAAAGATACTGGCTAACGGATGCCGCTGAAGAATTAGGTTGTAATATAATAGAAGTGCCAATGGGTTTTTTAACAAACATACAAGCAAAAGCTAAAAAATATTGTTTAGATAATAATGCTCACCTTATTCCGTTTGGTGGTGACCATCCTATTATCGTTGAGGCTATGAGACAAACTGCTTTAAGTCTTGACACCAACCCAAAAGAAATATGGACAGTTATGAGTAGTGGGGTATTAAGTAGAGGTTTACAAGGTGCTTTTCCAAACGCTAAAGTTTATGGTGTTAGGATAGGACATAACACTACTGCTAGAGAACAAGGTAGGGCAGAAACATTTAAATCAAAATATAAATTTCATCAAGAATGTAAAGAACCTGAAAGACCACCATTTCCAAGTTCGTTGACTTACGATAGTAAGGCTTGGACTTTTATCAAGGAACATGCTGGTAAGGATTCTTTATTTTGGAATGTGGGGAGATAATATGAGTAAAAAACAGTTAGGTATAAATAGAAAAATGTTAACCAGAATTTTAGGCGATGATCCTGATATATGGGGTGAGAAAAAAAAAGATGGTATAGATATATCATCTAAATCTACAAAAATGAAAAGAATTTTAGTTTGGCCAAATGTAACCTTTGATATTGAAAGGTTGGAACAAGATTCATATGTTCAGACTATTTATAAAATGATAGAGGGGCTTAATAAAATAAGAAAAGATTTATGGTGGGAATTGGTGCTACCAAGAACAACGAAAGACTTTATATTATTTAGTAAATTCAAGAATGTAGATGTAGTTCAAGTAAAATGGCCTCAAAACATTCAAACCACACGAGGTCATTTTGACAAATTTTCTTTAAATACATCGTTTGTAAAAAAAGATATAGATACTGAAGGAAAGATGATTTCTGCTCATGATGGTATTGAATATAAAATAAGAAGAGAGAGAAATACAACTATTGGAAAGACGAGTGATAATAACTTTAACATACATTGGAAATATTATGAAGATGAGGTTAATTGGAACTTTAAAGACATTGATTTGGTATTTAGTCACTTACCGGATACTACTTGGAATTTACTTAATTATCTTGGTAATGAATGGCACCACTTACCTCCTGTATTAGGTTATTGTCATTGGTTTGATGTAGAAGAAGTTTGTAACTGGCAGTATCCAGCCTTTATTAAACAATGTGAAGGTATAACCTTGATGAAAAAGTGTTATGTAAATACAGAGTCACAGAAAAAATTGGTTTTAAAAAATGCTAAAAAATATTTCAGTAAAAGTTTTATTGAAGATTTAGATAAAAAAATTGAACCTTATCATTTGCCTGTTATAGAAGAACATATTATAAAAAAGTTAGAGAAACCATTTATTGATAGCACTGGTAAACAGATAATAGTATTTAATCACAGAACTAAAGCTTATAAAGATTTTAAAAATTTTATACTAAAAGTTTGTGAACCGTTATGGGAAAAGAGACAAGATTTTAAGGTTTGGATTCCATTATTAGATTTATCTACGATGAAAGAAATTGGAAATAAAACTTGGGAGGAACGTAGAGAAAAAAATAATGGTTATATAGATGATTTGAACTATGCTAAATTATCAGAATATAAAAATGCTAAACCAGAATTATTGACGAAACTATATCATCAAAGACTTTCAAAATGTAAGGTGGGTTATTCACCCCCTCAGACTTATAATGGTTGGTCAGTTGCTACAACTGATGGTATGATGCGAGGTTGTCCATTTGTATTGTTTGACGCTGATTATTATAATGAGTTAAATCCTACTGCTGATACTTTTTCTAATTACGACCATGCCATTAAGTTATTAGAAAAGTATTTGGATGATGATAAATACAGAGATGAAAAAGCACAAGAGTCTTTGGACTATGTAAATAGACATTTAAGTTGGGATTCTACACAAAAATCTATAGTAAGGTTATCCGATGATATTGATTCAGTAATTAAATCAGCCCCAAAAGCTAATGTTGATGGTAAAGCTATGACAAAAGTGTTGAAAGAATTAAAAGAAGCTGGTAGTATGACTAAACGAGAACTTATCACACAGCGATGGGGTTCTGGTATAAAATACACACAATATCGTAGAGCTTTAATGGAACACCCAAAAGTATCAGATAAAAAACAAAGAATATCACAATATTTTTGGGATGAAGAAGAACAGGCTCGTAAGGATGAAGACAAACGATTAGAAGAAATAAAAAAAATTAAAAAAAACTTAAAATAATGCTTGTAAGTTAAATTAAAAGTTTGTATATTAAGTATTATGAATTTGAATCGTAATCGATTGATTCATATTTCCAATAACCTAAAACAGTTTTCTGATAAACCGAGTAGGAATTCATGCGAAAGGGGAGTCTAAGGAAAACTAATAGGAGAAAACGATGAAAGAACTAGAAAAGTTCAACACTCTAAAAGACGGAAAACATCGAGCACTTGCACTTGTTCGAGTCATTCGTAATTTTAACAAAGGCTATCAAGCCATAATAACACTAGGTACATACTTTGATTTTTTTAAAGACGGTATCGATCCATCACCAGAGTATCAAAGACCTTATCACTACAGAGATGAAGATCCAAATGAGATTGGAACTGCTTGGCAGCGTAATCTAATTGGTGATTTAATAAGGGGAGAAGATATTCCTCCAATCACACTTCGTCAAATAGACAAGGTTGTGGCTGTGTCTGGTGGTGGAACTTCTATTGACATATTATTACATGAGTTAATCGATGGTGGTCATAGAAGTCGAACCTTTTTTAATTTCTACACAGGTCATTTAAAAACACCAAAAGGATTAGAAGTATCTGTTAAAGGTACAGTATATGAAATTGGTAATAAGTTTTGGAGTGAATTACCTCAACAAGTTCGTGATTATATTTTGAACGACCTTGTTCTTGATTTGAAAGTGTATGTGAACATAACAGATCAGTATGCTGGATATAAGTTTAAAAAACTAAACGATCTTCATGATATGTCAGCACAAGAAAAGAGACAATCTGACAAGGTTCAAGTATCTGAATCTGTTAGAGAATTATCTGCTATTGATAAAACTGATTTCAATATGCTTGAACGCGTTGGGATGAAGTTTAGGTGGGTAAATTTGTCCGTCACTGGTAGAGTAACAGATGAAATTACTGCTAGAATAGCCTATGCTCTTAAAGAGGATTTGGTTGGTACTCATATTAACGATATAAATAGTTATGCTAAATTAGCTGCTAATAAAACTCAACTTGACGCGATGTATGATGATGATGCTAGACAAGAGGATAAGAAAGGTGTATACCACAAATCTTCAAAGTTGATGACAAGAGTTAAAGATATACTAACTGTTATCAGTAAAATAGCTTATGAAAATAGAACCGATGACTCTATGAATCCAAAAGTATGGTCAAAAATGTCTATTCTAAAGTTGAGTCTTATGATTAATGAGTGGATGGAAGTCTACGGAGTTCAATCAATTTTAAGAATGAACGCCAAACTATTCTGGTCAAAACTTTCTGTCCTTTATAGGTCAAAGATGAGTGACTATGAATATAGAGCAAAAGCTCGTTATCACATTGTTGGTAATAAAGTAGAAATACTTAGTAAATTAGACGATGTGGACGAGAGATATCCCTTCTCCAAAGTTTGGGGTACTGGTGATAGAATAGATGACTTCGAGTGGATTAAGTTGACGATAGAAGCTGGATGGAATCCAGCTGAGTGGGGAATCATCAAGTTAGATCCTCAAAGAGACTTCACGAAGAAACAAAGGAAACAAATCTTTGACAACGATAATCATAAATGTGTCAAATGTGGTGCAGAGGAAAGACTTGAGGCAGACCACATCGAACCGTGGGAAAAGGGTGGTAGAACTGATGTTTCCAACGGTCAAACACTATGTAAACCATGTAACGCTAGTAAGTCTAACAATTATGAGACAGAAACACTAGGTGGAAAAGATGACAATGAATTGGGTGATTTGTTCCGAAATGGAAAGATTACCCTCGAACAAATGAAAGCGGCTCTTAGTAAAGGTGCCGCTTAATTTATGGAGAAATTATGACAAAAGAACTAACACCAGAAGAACTAACCCATAATTGGGGAAACCTAAGACAAATCATAGATGCAACCTTTACAGAAGAAAGGTTGGAGAAGTTAAATGAAATGTATGATTACTTTGAAGAAAGAATGATGTTTGCACCAGCAAGTGGTAAAGAACACTTTCATAATGCTCACGCCGGTGGTTATGTAGAACATGTAATTCATGTGATGGAGTCGGCACTATGGATTAAAGAATTATGGAAGAAGAACGGAGCTACCATTAACTTTACAGATGAAGAGTTGATATTTGCTGCTATACATCACGACTTAGGTAAGGTCGGTGACTTAGCTGAAGATTACTATGTACCAAATGATTCAGATTGGCACAGAAAGAATCAAGGTTTGGTGTACAAGCATAATGGTAATCTACAATTCATGACAGTTACGGATAGGGCTTTATTCTTACTTCAACATTTTGGTGTCAAAATGACAGAGAATGAGTATATTGGATTGATGTTAACCGATGGAATGTACGAGGAAGCTAACAAATCCTATTATGTTGGTTATGGTGCTGATAGGTCATTGAAAACTAATATTGCTTACATACTTCATCAGGCTGATATGATGTCAACGCATATCGAAGCTGACTTTTGGAAACGAGGTGATTGGGATAAGAAAGAGGTAAAGAAAGAAGAAGTTAAAGTAAAGACACAGCAATCTAAAGCTGCTAATCAGGCATTTAAAGAGTTATTTGGAGAATAAGATGAAATGTTGGCATTGTGAAAGTGATTTGATATGGGGTGGTGACCACGATATAGAAGATTTAGATACAGGTGGAGATGGTATCGTAACTAACTTATCTTGTTCTAATGAAGATTGTAATACTCATGTTGAGATATATCATTATTTTGATAACGAGGAAGAAAAAACCAAACACTTTGCTGAAGGATTTCATAGCGGAGATTGGGAGTCAGATAATTAATGGGTGTTGAAGCCAACACTAATAAAACCGAGTGTGTGTGACTTACGATGCGTATGTAAAAGCCGGACACACCCATTATTTTGGAGAGTAAATGTATTTAGAATATTTCAACAAATTTAAGAACCAAGAACCATATCTCAGTATAGACGAGAAAGAATGGACTCACATCAAAGATACATTTGATAAAGAAGATGTAAAAGAAAGTCTGGCTATTATTGCTATGGACTATCCAATGCCAACTGCTGAAATAGAAGAAGAACATTGTCGTAAGGATTTCAACAAGTTAAAGGGAACTTGGGTTTATGATATTCTAAAAGAAGGCGAATGGTTTGGTAGAAGTGGAGATGGTTACGATTGGTCGTTAGATTACGAAGGAACACAATGGTATTTTGCTAGAAACAATATCGGTAACAAAGCTTCTAACTATTTCCAACAAGAAAACAGATGGTCGGTTGATGGTTCAGTTTCACCAGGTCCCAAACGAACTTGGGGTAATCAAAAGTTTATGACTTCACTAATGGGTTCTGCTTATTCACTAAAACTAGATAAGATAGACCGTTCAGCATTACGAGTTATGATTGGACTTCGTAAGTATATCTGTAGTCAGTTTAAACCAAATGTAGCAAAAGCACTTTACGACCTATTCAAAGCAAAGAACATAATGGACTTTTCAATGGGATGGGGAGATAGGTTAGCTGGTTTCTTTGCTAGTCAGAATACTGAGTTGTATGTTGGTGTCGATCCTCGTAAAGAGAACCATCCGATTTACAGAGAACAAGCTGATTACTACGAAGGACAACTTACGATGTTTGAAACGATGAAAAAGGTTGATTTCTATTGTGAGGCTGCTGAGGACTTTTACTATGATGGGTATGAAGATACCTTTGATATTATATTTACATCGCCACCTTATTTTAATGTGGAAAGGTATAGTCACGATGACAATCAGAGTTGGGTTAGATACAAGGACATTGATAATTGGAATAGTCAGTTTCTACATAAAGCTCTTGACAATATGCTACCGACTTTAAGAAGTGGTGGTAAGTTATGTATTAATATTTCAGATGTTTATTCACCATCTGCTGGTAAGAAAGCTTGGTCAAAGATTTGTGACCCGATGAATGACTTTATTCAAAGTTATGGTGGTATGGAATACAAAGGTTGTATTGGTATGGAGATGGCTAAACGACCTAATAGTGGTGGAGCTGGAACTGCTAAAGATACAAAGCAATATACGGAAGAATCACTACAACTTGCTAAAGAAACCAAAGATAAGAGATTTTGTGAGCCGATATGGATTTGGGAGAAGAAGTGAAAACACCAATAAGATATGCTGGTGGTAAGAGTAAAGCTTACAATAAGATAAACAAACACCTACCATTTTTCCAAAAACCAAAAAGAATCATTAGTCCATTTATGGGTGGTGGTTCATTAGAGGTTAGGTGGGCATCCGAGATGGGTATACCCGTACTAGGATTTGATGTGTTTTGGTGTTTAACAAACTATTGGAAGAACCAGTTAAATAATCCACGAGAGATATACGAGGTTCTCAATAGTTTGGAATGTAACAAAGAAAGTTACAAGGAAATAAAAGAAGAGCTACAACAATGGTCAAGGGTTCAAGAGTTATTTACAGAATGGCCTACCGAATATTATAAACGAGAACCAAAAGAGATTTCAGATTTACTTGGAGCAGCTTACTACTTCTTTAGTCATAACTTATCTTATGGTCCTATGTTTATGGGATGGTTTAGTTCAATCTACAATGATAAGAAAAAATACACAAAGATGATAGAAAGGGTAAGAGATTTCAGTTGCCCTAACTTACAGGTTGAAAACAAATCATTTGAGGAAGTAATACCTAACTTTCCTAATGATATGATTTATCTGGATCCACCATATTATATGAAGAAGGATGAGGACAACAAAATGTTTAAGGGAATATACCCTAACTCTAACTTTGCTGTTCATCACAATAGTTTTGACCACGAGTTATTAAGAGATTTACTACATAACCATAGGGGTTCTTTTGTGTTATCCTATAATAATTGTGAAACAATACGAGAATATTATAAGGATTTTAAACAAGTATTTCCTGAATGGAAGTATAGTTTTGGTCAAGGCGAAACAAGAATTGGTAAAAACAGAGAAGATGGTAAAATAACAAAAGAAAGTCACGAAATATTAATCATTAAGGAATAATGAATATATTTATAGGTGATGGAATTAACGCCCGACCAAGTGGAATGGGTTTCAAGTTTATTAGTATTTATATTAATATTATTTTTGTTAAAATTATTTTGGGATGAGACATGAACGCTGCTGATAGAAAAGAATTTGAGTTAATACACAATAAAATAGATAACATCAAGTCAGATATAGATGAGATGAAAACGGAGATGTCAAAAGCCCACGGAAAAACCGAAGAATCTCTGAAGTTTATGAAAGAAAACTTATTTGATCCACACATGGGTTTATGGGCTGAAACAAAGTTAAATTCTCAATTTAGAAATAGTACTACTAAATGGAGAGGTATCATCGGAATAGGTTTTGTAGGATTGGTTATTGAAAAAGTCTGGTCATTATTCACAACATAAAATATTAAAACAACTTAACAAATGGATGGATTGGTTAGAAACACCAAACGAAGATTTTGGTGGGATGCCAGTTTGTCCTTTTCTAGCACCTGAAAGAAAAACTGATAAGTTGCTTATAGATTACTATGATTACCGAGAAAAGTCTATATTTCAACAGATTATAGATTTTGATACGGATGATAAGTATACTACTGCTTTATTTTTACATGTTATCGGTGGAGAAAAACTAAAAACAAGTGAATATCAAAAATGGGTAACCGATGAGCTAGAGTTCATGGGATTAGACCATCTTAAAGCCGTTTGTTTTAGCCCGTTTGAAAAGGTAAGAAGGAACGGAGTTAGAACACGAGAAAAGGCACCTTGTTTTATTACATCCATCACCACACACGAAGCATTAAACTCTGCTTGGAAGAAAATAAAAGATTCACATTATTGGAAAAAAGATAAAGAAACTGCTTGACTTTGTCATTTATTCTTCGTATCTTTATAGGTGATTGAGATGATATAAAACTTCTTTTTGATTGAAAGCTAATCCTCCTCCGAGGCCTTAAACCTCGGGATAGTGGAGGCGGTTAATCACCGACACGGATGTTTAGAGTGTTCGGTGATTATACTTTTCAATCAAATAAAAGGAGTTAATATGTTAAGACCAAGAAACCCAAAGTTAATAAGGAAACTACAGAAGTTATCAAATAGTGAGTTAAAGCATTTAATGGTAACTAATGGAAGAGATAAGGTAAGGGGTAGAAAGGGTAGCTTTTGGGCTGCTGGAGTGGAAAAACAAGGGTTTTAAAGTGTAGTCATCTCGGAAGGGGACTAACCATCTCCTTCCGAAGTTAATTAAAATAAATAAATAAACTGCTTGACTTTGTCATTTATTCTTCGTATCTTTATATATAACAAAAGGGGTTAAAATAATGAATTCAGTACCACCAAAATCATTGTGGAAAGTATCTACTGTTTTCTTCAACGGAAAATCAGGTAAGGTAGTTAAATGGACAAAGACCAAGTTCTTTGTTAAATTCAAGACCAAATCAGCATGGGTAAATAAATCATTTATAGTTTGGGTATAAAATAATGTTTGCTTCACAAAGATATAAAAAGGAAATCAAAAGTATCAGGAAGATATTATCTGATGGTGAGTTTACAAGAACTTTACTACCTGAATACCATACCTTTCTAGTTGATATTCACACAAAGATGTTAACTCAAGATTTATCTTCCTTAGAAGAATCACGGATTGATAAAGCTATAAAAAACTATGAAATACAATCCGAACCTGAGTTTAAGGAAAGGGTAGATAAGTTATTGTCCAAGATAACCAAGTTGAAAGCTATGGTAATGTCTGTTCCAGCAGCCAATTCACCGAATGGATTTGCTAAAAAACAGGTGGATAATAAGATGAGCAAGTTAAATTTAATTACTGCTAAGATTCAAGAGCATGGTAGTATCACACCAGAAGATGCTAAGTATGCTAATGAGTTATTCAAAGAACTTGAAAGAAAGGGATTTTCTTATAAAATAAAGAAATGGAAAAATAAAGCTTGACTTTATCAAATATTTGTAGTATATTTAAGTATAACAAAAGGAGTTAATATGATGTATTCAGAGTGTTGTGGAGCGATAGTCTATGATGACTATGACTTATGTAGTGAATGTCTTGAACATTGTGATGTTTGGGAAGATGATGATGATGAGGATGAGATGATGGAAAAGTTGCTTGAAATGAATCCAGAATTTAAGCCTGAAAATAATTAAAATAATGCTTGACTTTGTCAAATATTTGTAGTATATTTACATATAACAAAAGGGGATATTATGAAAAAGAAAAAAGAAATGGTAAAGGATTTTTTAATTAGCACTCACTTCATACAGAGATTTAATGAACGCTATTTAAATAAAAATCAAAGATGGACAAAGGATGATTTAAAAGATTATCTAAAATGTATTATGACCAGTGGTCAAATTAGAAAACTAAACAAGTATACTAATAATTCAATTAAAGATTTAGTAACGATTGGTATGGGCGCTAAACATAATATGGTCATGGTTAATAATAAGTTAATCACCTTAAAATATAAACCAAACCATTCCAGCCATTACAGTTATTTAAAAAATAATTAAAGAAATGCTTGACATTGTCAAATATTTGTAGTATATTTAGATATGGATAAACAGAGAAAAACAAAGGAGTTAGAAATGGATGATGTAAAGTTGTTTAATACAACTACTACTACTTGGACAATAGGCAGAAACCGAAACAACTATGGAAAATTAACTACAAAGTGGAAGAATGAAAATCGTCTTGATGCAATCTTCACCAAGTTGGCAAAGAAAACAAAAATAATAAATGCAAAATAGTGCTTGACCCGTATAGGTATTTAGTGTTATATTCATATATGAGAAATAAAGGGAAAACAATCAGATGAGTAAATATTCAGATTTTTGGTTTGACAATCGTAAGACAACATTGGTTGATGATGTTCTATCTACCGATGACACACCAGTAAAGAAAGGTAAAGACCTTATCGGTCTAGCCGGTCACAAGAGAGCAATCAGTAACTTTGTTCGTATCGTGAGTGGTCAAAATATTCCAGTTAATTTCATGACTCGTGGAGATAGTTACACGGATGGTAAATCTGTTACTATTGGTTCTAACATCAACGAGAAAAACTTTGACCATGTTGTTGGTCTGGCTCTTCATGAAGGTAGTCATATTGCTTATAGTGACTTCAATGCTTTTAGAGATGCTCGTCAATTAACTAAGGTTAGAAACTTTGATATGACCTCCGAAAGAAGTGAGTTCTTTCGTGGAATGATTAATTACATTGAGGATAGAAGGGTTGATAGTCTAGTGTTCAAAAGTTCACCTGGCTACAAAGGTTACTACCATAGTTTGTATGAGAAGTATTTCAATGGTAAGAAAGTTGCTAAAGGTCTTGGTTCTACTATGTATCGTGAGTTGGACTTTGAATCTTATATGTTCAGAATCATTAACTTTACTAATGGTGGAACTGAGTTAAATGCTCTTCCAAGACTTGCTGACATTTATCGTTTGATTGATATGAAAAACATTCTAAGACTTAAATCTACTGATGACGCTATTGAGTTGGCTAAATCAGTTTCCGAAATAATCTTTGGTCTTGTTGATGAAAGTGAAGGTAAGGGTGAAGGTCAAAATCAGAATCAAAATGGTCAAGATGAGGAAAATACAGACTCTGAAGGTAGTCCTAGTGAAGACAATAACGATAGTAGTTCCGATGGAGAAGAATCTTCAGATGATGGTTCTCAAACAAGTGATTCTGATGAAGAATCAGAAGGTGAGGAACTTTCAGAAAGACAAGAGAAGCAAATAAAGAAAATGTTTGAAGACCAAAAAGAAATGTTGGATGGTAAAACTAAAAAAACTAAGTTGACTAAAAAAGACCAAAGTGTTGTGAGTGCTCTATCAAACTCAAATACTGAAATGGTTGATACTGGTAATACAGAAATTGGTAGTGTCAAAACTGTAGTTATTCCATCATTAACTGCTGAACTTATTGAAAGTAAAGCCTTTCCTTTCTTTCGTAGTCTTGATTCTAATTCTTATGAGTATACTGCTGCTTGGGGTGGTGGTAAACACATGGTTGATGCGATTGCTAATGGTTTCAGACTTGGTGCTATTCTAGGTAAGAAACTCAAGGTTCGTGGAGAAGAAAAAGACTTGATTTTTACTCGTCAAAACACAGGCAAGATTAATAAGAGATTAATCTCTGAATTAGGTTTTGGAAACGATAGTGTGTTTTCACAGATTCAGAAGGAAAGTTTCAACAAAGCTAACTTACATATCTCCATCGATGGAAGTGGTTCTATGAATGGTGAGAAGTTTCAGAAAGCTATTACATCCGCGGTTGCTATGTGTAAAGCTGCTGATATGGCTGGAAACATTCATGTGGTTGTAGATGTCCGATATACTTTCAATGAAAATCCTGTTGTTGTGGTTGTCTATAATAGTAAGAAGGATAAGTTAACTAAAATCAAATCTCTTTGGAAGACTCTTAGAGTTAGTGGAACTACACCAGAGTCTCTATGTTACGAAGCCATTATGAAGAAGTTCTTAGGTTGTGTCAATGGTGAAGATAACTACTTCATCAACTATTCAGATGGCTCACCTTGGTTTAGTGCTGGTTCCAGACACAATAGAGAAGTTTACTATGGTGGTGATAGGGCTATAAGACATGCCAGAAAGATGGTCAAGATGATGAAAAACAATGGAATGAAAATCATGAGTTACTTTATCTCCGGTGGATACATGAGTGATTCAGAAAGAGATACATTCACTAAGATGTATGGTAAGGATGCTAGTTTCATTGATCCTACTAACATGATGAATGTGGCTAAGTCAATGAACAAGAAATTCTTGGAGAAGTAGAATGAGTTTAAGAGCCTATTATAAGGGAACTGCCGAAGAAATAGAGAAGCTAATCAAAGAGCATGTAGATGAAATGAGAACTACTTACTCTTGGGATGGTGAACACAAAGCTGTTACTAAAAAGATACTAAAGATTTTCAAAAGGGATAGTTAGGTTTGATAGATAAAAAATCATTAGAAATTAAACTCAAGAAGCTCCTGGATTTATGTTCAAAAAATGAACCAACTGATAAAGAGATGAAGAAACACTTTTTATTTGATGTTCATCAGATTCAAGCGTATGGAATGTATAGAACCATACAAGATAAATTTGAATTTTTGACTTCCGAAGATTTAATAGATATAATGAGAAGTGCTAATATTCTATGGAAGATTCAGAATGGTAAGCTACCTAACAATACTCTTAAAGATTGGATGGATGTGATGAACGAAGAAATAGAGGTTGATATGAACGGTGGTAATACTGTTGGTGCTGTAAAGGAATATAGAAATACAATGCGTAAGTTTACAGGTATCGAACCTACTCTTCGTGAGTCAAAGGAGTATGTTGAGAAGTATATGGAGTCGTTAGGTGAGTAAAGAAAAATTTTTAAATGAGTGTCGTAGGGAAATTTTTTTTGAGGTTGGTATATATAGAATGGATAATATTTATAAACAAGGAGACATAACATGAAGATACCCGAACTAATAGACGAGTTAATTAAGCTATCTTGTGAAGAAATGCCACAAGAAGCGAAAGAAGCGCTCGATGATGCCATAGACCATATGGTTACAAGCTTAACCGATGTAGAGATGAACGAGCTATTCCAAAAGGGATTCGATGAGTTGGATGTATTGCAAAAGGACAAAACGCTTAAAATCGGTGAAGACGGACCTCACCTACGGGATGAGATACGAGAGCAAGAAGAGATATTTAAGCAAGTAATAGATGGAAACATAGCTCTTGCGTAAGGAAGACATACCGGATAGGGTAAGCGTAAGCTACGAGGATTGGGTTAAGATACTTTTTTGCATCAAGCACCTTATGAACTCACATCCGGAGTTTAACAAGATGATGATGAATTTTTACGCTAAACTTTGGGAGATTTGTCCGGTTGACCAAAAGAGCCAAGAACATTTTGATACGGTTGGATTCGTACCCGAGGACGACCATTATGACTTGGATGAGATGATATGGGACTTGGGGA
>Ga0209308_10002773_pt1 | contig 14879 bp, 19 predicted proteins | sample COGITO_mtgs_1204_3_FD_184806 | JGI IMG/M metagenome (GOLD analysis project Ga0209308, IMG submission 184806) | Pelagic marine microbial communities from North Sea - COGITO_mtgs_120405 (SPAdes) (version 2) | ecosystem: Environmental > Aquatic > Marine > Epipelagic ...
CCATCTCATAGATTACCTAACAACACCTTATGCAGAAGGTGGTCTTGGTGTTCACGACACTAGTCCAACTTTCTATGCATACTATAGTATAGTTAGGAATTGGAGAGACAACTTAGAGTATGAAGACTAATGATTAGTAAAAAAGAATTCACTGAACAAGTAGAGAAACTACTTAGGGGTGGTAAAGCAGGAGTTATGGATTCTATTGTTAAAGTTTGTGAGAACAATAACATAGAACCCGAAAGTACCAAAAGACTTTTATCAGACCCATTAAAACAAAAACTTCAAGCAGAAGCACAATCGTTGAAGTTAATTAACCGAAGTAATGGTTCACAAGCAACCATAACTTCTTTCTTTACAAAATAGGAGTATATAATGAAAAAAGGTGATACAGTAAGTGTAGTAGCAACAAGTGGCGAGTATGTAGGAGTGTTAGATAATTTAGAACCTCTTACACTAACGAAACCAAGAATGATAGTACAAGCACAAGATGGTGGAATGGGATTTGCACGAGGAGTTGCAGTCACTGGAGATGAGAATCCCGACACTATGGTGTTTGGTAACTATGTCTTTATTGCAAAGACAAACGCAAAGGTTGTAGAAGCACACGCAACTGCAACAAGTTCAATCGTCAAACCCGAGTCAAAAATTATAACTTAATGACGAGTCGTGATGGATATGATGCTTATACCTTGTACCTTGGAATTAAATTACATTTTAGTTCTAAGGACTACAACTTTATCAAATACAACGGTAAAGTAAAAGCAGATATCCAATCATTCCTTAAGAGAAAGGACAAATACCATTTCGGTAAATTACATAAAACATATAAACAAGACCTGCAGGATTTTTACATTGCAAACTTATCAGTAAAAGACCAATGGGCAGGTGAACTATTGAGTGAAGAATCCGATAAGGTCTATAAGGATTGGAAGAACAAACACCAAAAACTATCTTATCTATTTGAAACTGAAGTGAGTGATTTACTTCGTAAGTATAAAATAAACACTCAACTTAAAGTGGTTAATGGTCAACACCCTCGTTTACTTAAATCATATATGAGTAAACAAACTAGTTTAGAGACTATCTGTATTATGGATGAGATAATTGGATTCACAAAAGATTGGGATAAACTTATATCAGAGAAGGTTGTCTATCCCGACATCTCTCTGAAGATACAAAAGTATAAATCATTTATACAGTTTGACCATAGTAAATACAAACAAAAACTTATTGAATTATGCTCACAATAGTTGGAAACGGCCCAAGTAGATTAAACTATAATCTAAATGAATTAGATGAATGGTGGGGTTGTAACTCAATCAGAAACGATAATATTCCCGACATACTCTTTGCAATGGATATCATTGTACAAAGAGATATCTTTAAGAATGAGTATCATAAAGAAAACAAAGTTGCTGTCGGTGGGTGGGAACCATTAGAAATAGAACACTACCCGATGATTAAGATGGGGTTAGAGTTTGGGTTTCAAACTCTCATAGATAATGTCAATCAAAAGGATGATTGGTTTATTGCAATGGGAAATGATAAGACTATGGATTTGATTAGCTATAGCACTTCTCAAAAAGATAACATAGTTATATATAATTATCCTAATCTTAAGAACCTATTTACAGGAATGTCTGCATTAGGTTATGCTATGGAACAAGGTGTAAGTGAGATTACACTACTAGGTTTTGATGCACTTCAATATGGAGATGTATCAAATGTATATGAAGGTACGGAGTTCTATCTACCTAAATATACCAACGAGAGTAGAGTGCTAGATGCACAACGCTCTCAATTTATTGCACTCTTAAAACACTATAAAGAGTCAAAGGTATTTTTTAAAAACACCCTAGACAAGATAGAGTTGGTAGAGTATAATAAACTGTCTTATTATGAAAATAGTGAGAGGTGGATTCTAGGTCAAGGTCTAGAATCCGAAATATAAAATGCGATATAATTGTACGATAAAATAGGAGAATACAATGTCAAGTAGTTTAGATAAACTAAGAGCTGCAATGGAAACAGCTTCACCATCTGATGGTGCAAAAAAATCCTACACAGACGATACTATGTGGAAACCCGAACTCGATAAGAGTGGTAACGGTTACGCTGTAGTTCGTTTCTTACCTACTCCCAATGGAGAAGAGATGCCTTGGGTATCATACTTCGACCACGGGTTTCAAGGGCCAGGTGGATGGTATATTGAGAAATCATTGACCACTATCGGCAAACAAGACCCAGTATCTGAATACAACACCCAGTTGTGGAATACAGGTATCGAAGCAAACAAAGAGATTGCAAGGAAACAGAAGCGAAGACTTCACTATGTTTCTAATGTCTATGTTGTTTCAGACCCTAAAAATCCCGACAACGAAGGTAAAGTATTCAAATACAGATACGGTAAAAAAATCTTTGAAGCACTCAAGGAAGCAATCTCACCTGCATTTGAAGATGAGAAAGCAATCAATCCTTTTGACTTGAGAGATGAAGGTGCAAACTTTAAGATTAAAATCAGAAAAGTTGATGGTTACTGGAACTATGATAAGTCAGAGTTCGATGCAACTGCACCATTATTTGATGATGAAACTAGGTTGGAAAGTATAAATAATTCAACTCATTCATTGTCGAATATTATTTCGCCAGAAGAGTTCAAGTCTTATGACGAACTCAAAGAGAAACTAGACAGAGTTCTAGGTCTTGCAGGTGGAATGAGTAACTCTACAGCAGAGTCTGTTGCAGAAGATATGGAAGAAGTTCCTTGGTCTAATGTAAACACTGAATCTGTTGCAGAAGAACCTGTAATCTCATCAGTAGAATCAACCTCTCCAGTAGTAGAGGAAGACGATGCGATGGATTACTTTAAGAGACTTGCAACTGATTAAGTAGTAAGACTCTTTATGGGGATGGAAGATTACGATATGTATAATGTGAAAAGTCTTCCATCAACACTAAGACCGTGGAGTAATAATGGGGGTACTTAGTAAGGGAAAGGTCAATAGCATAAGCGGATTGGTCGGTGAAGAACGGGTTGCTGTAAGGCGTGGGGTGACTTCACACTTTTTTATAAATTAACAATAACAATAATATGCCAAGTGTAAAACCAAGAATAAATCCGAAGAACAGAATGGAAGAACCATTTGATAAACTTCTTCGTAGGTTTAAGAAAGAATGTGATAATGCAGAGATAGTGCAAGAAGTTAGGGATAGAAAGTATCACGAGAAACCTAACGATACTAAGAATCAAAAGAACCAAGATTTAAAACGAAGAAAAAAATTAGATGCAAAGAAAAGGGCAATACCAACAAGACAAAGAAGAAGATAATGAATCAATGGCACGGAGGAAAAGGTTCCAAGAGAAGGAACTCAGACGATAAGACCTATGCAGATAATTGGGAGAAAATCTTTGGTAAAAAGAAACCCGAAATAACTACTCGTAAAGAGACACCATCACACGGACTTACTCAAGTCCATAAAGACAAAACAAAATATAATAGAAAGATTAAAACTTTAGACTAGACTGGAAATAATTTCAAGTTACTACCAGCAGTTCTGTTGAAGTCATTGTCTCTGTTTCTTGCAGAGTTTTGTCCACCACTTACAAAAGTATTTGTTTGACTATTGTCGTTTGAATTTGATTGAGTAGTAACAACAGTATTAGAAGCAACAGAAGCATTTTCACCTGCTTCAGTTGTTGCAAGTGTACTATCTGCAATTGCATCACCATCTACAGTTGGAAGATTTGCTACTGCTTGGTCTACAATTCTTTGAGAGTCATTATCCCCTGCAAGTGATGTTGCAGCTTCATCTCCTGCAAGACCTCCTACGATTGCACCACCAATACCACCAACTAGTGAACCTAAGAACCCACCAACTGCTATTCCAACTGGGCCACCGATTACACCTAGTGCTCCTCCTACTTTTGCACCAAGTACTGCACCACCCAATCCACCTGCAAGTGAACCAGCACCTTTACCAACACTTCCTGCTTTATTAGCTAAGGTTGCGTCCTCTAATTTTTTAAATTCTTCATCGGTATATGCACGAGATTCACCAGTCACATCATCCTTCTTCATTAGGGTTCCGTCTTCTCTCGCCTTTCTCAACTGTTCAATCTTATCTTGTTGGTCTTTTAAATCAAAACCAGTTTCAGCTGCAGCACCAAGAAACGGAAGTTTCTTAGTAAGAAATTTTGCAGTATTCTTTATTCCACCTAATAATCTACCACTCTGTTTTACAGTCTCTTCAACACCTTCTCCAGCAAGCTTATTTACTTTGAATCTTTTGTCGGGTGTTCCGTCTGCTTTTAGAGGTACCTTTGGTTTAGGAGTTGGTTTAGGAGTTGGTTTGGGTTTTATTCCTAACCCAAGTTTAAGTTTTGATATACCTTCTGAAAGTGCTTTACCAGCACCTTTAAATATTCCTGTTATTCGTTCAGCAGACTCTTTGATTGCTATTCCCACTCCAGCAAATGCTTCTGCACTAAATGCTGTTGTTATTGCTGCAATTGCAGCACCAATTGCGATTGGAACTGCAAGAACTCCTAGAAGTATTAACGCAAGTCCACCAAAGATTAAACCAAGTGTAGCAAGGATTCCTGAAAATGCAGTAGAAATTGCACCCAGTTTTCCACCAATTACCTTTTTGTTTTTTAGATTTGTTGCATCTACCTTATTGTTCTTCTTTGATAATGTTGTTTTGTCCTTTAGAACCTTTTCACCTTGTTTCTTTTCTTTCTTATTTCCAAGGATTCTATCTTTTAGTCCCTTTGCTTTTTCTTTGACGACATTTTCCTTGTCGACATTATCAAAACCCTGTACAACTTCTGAGATGTTACCTGCTGCAGATAGAAGACCACCACCAACATCTTTAACTGCATTAAATTTGGATACTAACGGGTCTAATACAGCACTGATATCAATGATACCACCACTTAATTCCTTCAACCCACTACTGAACTTACCAAAACTCTCACTTGATGAAGCGTCTTCTAAGTCTTTCTTAACTTTATCGTTGTTCTTTTTTTGTACTGCAACTAAAACATCTGTTGCTTTCTTGGTTTCTTCTAATCTACGATTTTCCAGAGCAACTTCAGTTTCTTTTGCTTTTGCTAATTCACTCTCAAGGTCTGATATCTCTTTTAGTGCTTTTTCCTTTTGTTCTCGTGTGCTGTCAACACCTAAGTTTTCTGCTTCCAGTACTTTCTCGTTTATGGTCTTCTGCATCTCAATGAGAGTTGCAGATGATTGCAACTTATCATTGATTGAATTTTGAATCTCTTCTTGTTTCCTTAATGATTCTTTTACAGCACTGTTTACTTTTGCGAACTCAGGGTCTGCTGCAGCTTTACGTTGTGCTTTAAGTAATTGGTTACTTGCAAGCATACCTGCAAATGAGTCCTTTGAATTTTTTCTAAGATTTGCAGCAGTTTCTGCAACATCTATATTGATGTTCTTAAGTTCATCAATTGCATTTTTAAACGGTTTACTAAAACCCTTAGTAGTTTCACTAAGTGCATTAACCTGTTTCTGCAATTCTGCTCTTGATTTGTCGAACTCGTCTGCCATTTACTGTTTCCTATTTACCGAATGCTTTTCCTGCTTCTGATATACCGAATGCACCAAGTGTCACTACAACAAATGATGTGTAGATTGTTTCTGATACCTTTAAGTCCATATCCCATACTAGTGCAGTGACTAAGTCAGTCATACCAAACACTACCATTAAGAAGAAAGAAATAAACCCGATGATTGCTTTTTCATTCAAGTCATTATCATCTAAAAACAAATCCATAAACTTTCGTTTAGGTGGTTCGAGACCACGTTTTGCTTTGATAGCATCTTCTTTCATCTCTTTGATGACATCTTCCTGTTCATCAAGTTTCTCGATAAGTGCCATATACTTATCTAAGTCAATTTCGACCTCATTACTGGACTGGTCTTTATATTCTTTTTCGTCTGCCATTGTTCTATCCTTTAATTATATTAAAAAATCACTTTGTGCATAACTAAGACTTTCTTTTTTCCTGCCTCATCTTCTCTTCTTCTAACCAGTTGAGAAGAAGTTTTACGTAAATCTCTCTCTCCCAAGGTATCATTCTGTCTAACTCTGTTAATGAATACTTGTGGTGTTGCATTAACTGAAAATTAGTATTATAATAGTTTATTAAACTCTCGTGAGAAAGAGATATTAAAAAAAACTTTGTAACCCCTTTAGTGTTGTTTCATTTACAGCACCACAAGTGTCACACTTGTATTTAACATCCTTTGCAACTGATGGAAGAGATTCAAAGAACTCATTCAACCCATCTAACTGTTCTAGTGTTAAATTCTCTACAAACTCTCTCAACTCGCTGTCAGGAATTTCACTTGTGTTATAAACACTTTCTTCATCGAAGATTGTATCAATTCCTTTCATCAATAACTCTATAAGCTTCTCGTTCTCATCTGTTATCGATTCTGCTTTTGCAAGTTCGGATGTATTAGGAAACTTAAGTGTTACACCTAGTGTTTCACTAAGCATAATCTTGGAGTCTACTTCCGAGGGTTTAACAATTTCAACACTAGTCAAGTCAACTTTCGTAGTACCTGTTCCCTCACATCCTTCTTCACCACAATAAAATGATACATCAACACTCTCACCAACCGACTTTGCACGAATATTTAAAAATAAATACTCCAAGTCATATATTGGAAGTGTCATTGTATCTACTGCACCATCGGTCACTGCATTTACTAAGTTCTTAACAGCATCTAAAATTTCGTTATTATCAGAACTCTCTTTTGCAATTAAAAGATACTTCTGTTCTTTAACAAGAAACGGTCTGAATGTTACTTCTCGACCATCACTTAATCTGCACTTAAACTTAGGTGCATTTTGGATTGGTAATCCCATACTTTACTCCATTATATTAAGGGCCAATTATTGACCCAATTTGACTCAACCTAGTGTCAAGTCTAGACAGTCTATCAAAAAAACTTGATGAACCATTTCTATCTGCAAGTTTCCCTACATCTAAAAGAATATCTAATACTCTTCTACCTCTATTTATAAGTCCACCCGATGATGTATCTGCAACATATTTTGTTTTAAATGACCTGAATGAAATAGTACAAGTGAATCTCATTACATCATCTCTAGTACCTGAATTTAATTCCATAGGTGCAAACGAAATAGGAAACGCTTCCATCAATTCATATTCCATTGCTTGTTTCCCATTCATTCTCAATTGTCTTATATTGATTGTTCCAACATAATCCGATAAGTATGAAAACTTAGGATTTGTTGATGCACCAAGACCTTCGTCTATAGCACTTGCAGCTCCACTGTAGATGGTTTCCATCCACGCATCTATTAAAATTCTATCAGTAAAGGATGAGTCACATAAGAATGTGAACTCTACATTACCTGAATCGTGATTAAGTTGGAAGGGTAGGTTTCGTGTTGGCCCATATTCTGAGAATTGGGATGTCTCTATTTGTCTTCCTGGCAAAGAACAGGATTCAACTCTAAGTCCTTCCCAGTTTAAACCGAGTTGAGGACAGAAGAAATCTGCTTCGAACCTATTAGGTCTTGCACCGTTGTCAAAACTACTTTTAAATTTTTCTATATCTAAGTTACTCATTAGAATTTCCCTTTGCTATCTGCATATACTGTATTGGCATTAATATTAAATTGTTGAAGAGGTAACATAGAAACCACATCCCAATGTTCGGGTAATATTCTAATTATTCGACTTTCTATATGTGTCCATAAGTATTTTTTGACACAAGGTTTACCGTATTTCAATTCTGATATCTTCATTAATAATTCATATGTTATGTTAAATTTTGCACCTTCTTCTAATTCGTCATCATTACTAAGTTTGTACAATTCCTCTAAAAACCTTGCACGAAAACGAGGTGGTATGTAATGTAAGTTTAATCCAATACATCCTTTAAAACTTTTTTCGATAAGAATCATAACAGGAAACTTATCGTAATACGGTAAAACATCTTTGTACTTTGCATCATACATATACATAAACATCTCACCTGTTCTCATATCAGAAGGTAAAGCAGTATCGCCTTGACTTCTAAGAATGTCTTCTTGTTTTACTCTTATGTTTCTTAGGTTTTTTCTAAACCACTGTAAACTCTCATCAGTCTTCTCTTCAAATTCTGATGGCAATAGATTATCATATTGTTCAAATAAACCCGACATTATACTTTATTTATGATTATTTAATGTAAATTCTTAGGTTATCTGTATTAATCTCATTTATATTTGGATGAAAATCGTAAAGGGACAATAAGTCGTCTTCTTTGAGTATTGTTTTTGCTTGGATGTGAACATTACTTGTTTCATCGTCACTGAAATAGTCTTGTATGTCGGGAGAACATTCACCTATTAGGTATGGTTTCTTACCACCAAACATATCATACACTCTCCTATTCAAATTGTAGTATTCAGGTCTATCTTCACCCACGTGGAACTCAATAACTTTTTTATGTTCTTCATTACATATCGCAACGTGTAAGTTCAACTTCTTTTCTAAAAGTGATAAGAAGGGTGTCGACCATTCTTCAAATGATAATGCAGGTGCATCAATCATATCTTGACTATCCCAAACAATAAACTTGTGTTGCATATCTTTAATATGAAGTAGTACTGATTCACGGAATGAGCCTGGATGTACCCACCACTTAGGGGTTCCCTGTTTAGTATGTATGCAAGCTTGAGGTATTGAATAGAACCCATTTGTCTTTGCTTCATTGATTAAATATATAAACTTGACTGCGTGGAAGGAAAGGTTATCAGGAACATTAGACATCTTTTCTTTGAAGGTCTCTTTAGTAACTGGTTCAGTATCTAAATTGAGGAGTAACCCTTTAATATAACTTGACCATCTTTTAGTTTGCACTAAGTCGTACTTGTTTACTGCATCATCTAGTGTTATGATTTTTGGTGGTGCGATTTTAGACATCTCTTCAAAGTCTTTTCTAAGACGAGTTATCCCCTCTTCATCTATCTCATATTCTGCTGTATTAATGTTGTATATCATTTAAATAATTCTCCACTGATTTTATGTCGTTAGGTGTATCTACAGACAAACCCACATCGTTAACTTCTACCATCTTAACCTTATAACCGTTCTCTACAAATCTTAACATCTCTACCGATTCACTTCTCTCCAAATCTCTAACTGGAAGTGTAGGGAAGAGTTTTAAGAACTCTTTATCAAATGCATAAAGTCCCAATTGTTGTTTGATAGGTGTTGTATCTTTTTGATAATATGGTATACTAAGTCGTGAATAATATAGTGCATTATCATATGAATCTGTTACTACTTTGACAACATTCTTATCGTGTAATTTGTGCCACTTACCTGATTCAGATAACTCTACATATGCATTTGTGACACTACTTAGTGTATGAGTCTCTATTAACTTATCAATTGCATCAGGGTCAATCAGGGGTTCGTCACCTTGAATGTTAACATATACCTTTGCATCAAGTGTATCAAGTGTAAGTGCAATTCGGTCAGTTCCCGTTTTTACATCGTCATCTATCCTGATTACATTCAGGTTATTGTCATTACAGTAGTTCTCAATTCGGTCATCATCCGTAACCACGTAGACTTCGTCTAGTCTCTTCGACATCGATGCTTGGTCATAGACCCGTTTAATCATAGGGACACCATTAATCATTGCAAGGGGTTTACCCTCGAATCTAGTTGAACCCCAACGGGAAGGTATTAGACCGACTGTATTGATTTTGCTTTGTTCCAGCATTCTACCTCACCGTATCCATATTCTGCGTGTATAAAATCCACACCTGATGCATCTGCACATTCTTTGTCTACTATCATATCTCCGACATACACTGCATCTTTCGGACTTGTATTACAATGTGCAAGAGTATATAGTAGTTGGTCGGGTGAGGGTTTACCTCTTAGACCTTCAGTAGGACAACAGATAAAATCAAACTCAACATCTAACTTAGATAGAATGTCGTGTGTCCTATCCTTGTGTTTGGATGTGACGACTGCAAGTTTCTTTCCTTGTGACTTAAGATGTTGCAAGTGTTCTTCTACACCATCGTAAAACTTAATCAACTTACTATTCTTTGAAGAGAACTGATTGTAGTTTCTCATCAATTCATCTTGGTCGGTAAGTATACCCATCTCAGTCAGTATGTCTTTAAAGGGTTTACCAATAAGTTTGAAGTAATCATTGAAATCTCTACCAGTGTTGAGAGAGTCAAATGATTTTCTCATATTATCTTCAGAATCAATTAAGACTCCATCTAAATCAAATACATATAATGTTTTCATTTCTTTTTGTTTGGTAATAGGTGTTCTTCTGTGAGAATCCTAAATCCATATTTCCTATCTTTACAGTACTCTTCTGCAGCTTTGAACTTTGCTTGGTTAACAGCATAGGTTGCAATCTCATTTAAGTACCTTTTTGTTTTTCGTTTCTGTTCTTTTGGTGGTAATGTTTGTCGTTTGGGTTTAACTTCTATAATTTCACGAAGAGTTTTACCATTTGAGTTGACATACTTGATATAAAAGTCGGGAAAGTATCTATGTACTCTCTTATCGATGGGAGAACGATACGGTATTATGATTTCTTCGCTACCCCATTCTATGATTGATGGGTTATTATCGCAGTAAACCATAAACTTTCGCTCCCATAATGACCGATAATAGATTTTTGTTGGGTCACCTTTGTACTTTTTATAGTTCTTCGGTTTAAACTTACCACTGTATGACATAAATAACTGTAAACTCTTTAGGATTATTTATATGTCAGTAATTGATAAAATTTTAAACAAGGTAAACAAAGCCAAATCTGCAATCAATTCCATCAAAGGAATACAAAGTAAAATTAAAAGTCTCAACTATAACTCAGTTATAGATGCTTTGGGAGAAGAAGCACGGGAAGCAAGAGATAGTCTTAACGAAAGACGACAAGATTTGGAACGACAAATACAAAACTCATCTTCAAGTAAGGGGTTTAGTAAGAAAAGTCCAGCAACTAAGTTTGTTGACCTACAATATCCCGACCAAGATTTAGATAACTGGTTGGTGTTTACAACTAGACCTAGAAAATCACGAGAAGGTAGAGAAGGTTCAATAAGAAGTGGTCGAAATAAAAACCTTTTATCAAGTGAAGAACAAGTTGAAATTAAATTGTATATCCCCGATTCATTAATCTCTCAGTCTAATGTTTCATATAAAGCACAAGGTATCAGTGGTGCTAAAAGAGGTGTTGCAGACATTATCAGTAAAGTAGGAAATGGTATTAAAGGTGATGCAATGGAAGCATTCGGTCAAGAAGCTGCATCTGCAGTTGCAAGTACTGTTATCAATGGAATAGATAAACTAACAGGTGGATTTACTAACGTATCAAGAGGTCGTGCAATCAACCCTATGCAAGAACAACTACTAGATGGTGTTGGATTTAGGTCGTTTAACTTTACATATGACTTTTATCCAAAATCTAGAAAGGAAGCAGATGCAGTTAACAGAATAATTTTTGCATTTAGAACTGCAATGTTACCCGATACATTTGCAGCAGAAGATGGAGGAGGAGTAGAAAACTTCTTTAATATGCCAAACATCTTTGATGTAGAATTCGACGGGCCGATTGCAGAAAAGGTTGACGGATTCCTTCCTATGGTGTGTGCAAAATGTGATGTCGACCATACAGGTGGTCAAAAGTTTTCAACATTCATTGACGGTCAACCAATTAAAAGTACTATAACAATGGAGTTTTTAGAAATCAAAATTCTATCACAAGAAAATTACTTATCAATCAGTCCATTTAAAGATTCTTTATCGGACTTCAATGTTGATTATTCAAACCAAGACATTGAACAAAATAGTAGTATACTTGATGAAGTTCGTAACGATGGAACAGGAGGGTAATTATGTCACAAGAATTATTTAAAAATTTTCCGAAGATTGGTTATAAATTAGAGAATGGTAAGTTCATTACAATTAGAGATTTCTTTAGAAAGTCTGCTATTGATGTAAAATCATTAGACAATATCATAAGTTATGAGTACTATGAACTAGAAGACGGAGAACGACCTGATATTGTTGCATCTAAAGTATACGGTAATAGTGATTTACATTGGACATTATTTCTTGTAAATGAATTTATGAACTACAATGATTGGTATAAAGATACAGAAACATTTGATGCATATATAAATGACAAATACCCAGGCCAGTTTTTAACTGTAACAAGCAACAGTAGTATTATAAGTCAAACTAATAAATTCTTATTAGGAGAAAAGGTATTATCAGAACAAGGTTCGGGTAATGTATTAATGTTACAACCTACATATAATAGACTTGGTGTAACTAGTAGTGATTGGATAACTAGTGATACTATTACAGGTCAGTCTAGTGGTAAGTCCTTTGTTATAGAAAGTGCTATTGAAATGAAAGATGGTGTTTCGTACTATAAAGATGCTGATGGATTTAAACACAACTACTTCATCAATGGTTCTACACAAATTAGTAACTTAGAACACGAGATAGAACATAACGAGGAGAAACGAAACATCAAAATCATCAAACCAAATCTAATCACTAAGGTAGTAGATGAGTTTGAAAGATTGATGTCTAATTAATAATGAGTCAAGTAAACCTTAGACCAGGCGAGTTTGTCATCGAAGCGATGACACTAGTAACACCCGAAGGGGATTCTATAGCACTTGAAGACATCGTTACAAGTTTTCGTCTGTATGAAAGTATATTCAACAAGTTTGTAAGTGCTGACATATCTCTTAGAGATGGTACTAATGTTTTAAAGAATTATAAGATTGTTGGTCAAGAATATATTAGAATTTCTGTTCGTGGTAAAGAAGGTACTGGAGATAAGTCAGATAAAAAGTTTTCGATTGATAAAACCTTTAGAGTCTATAAAGCAGTAAACAATGTAAGACTTGATGATAAGACACAAACAGTTCAGTTAAAACTTTGTGAACCAAGACTCTTCTATGTATCAAAAAGACGAATGAGTAAAACATTTAGAGGTTCGTATTCCTCAATGATACTTTCAAGTATGAAAGAGTTTGGTAATATGAAAGATACTGAAGTTGATTTTTGGGAATCAACACTTCCTGAAAATGTGCAATTCATTTGTCCTAATTGGACAGTAAATGATTTCTTAGATTATTGTGTTAATAATGCAGACAAAGGTGTTAAAGCAGCTTGGAGGAATGGATACTTCTTTTTCCAAACACTAAACGGTGGATTTAGATTTATGTCTATCGATGAGATGTTTGAAAGAGAGTTTCCTTTAAAATTCAACTACTATCCTAAATCTGCAAGTCTAAAATCAATGGACTTACCAATCAACTCTGAAGGTGGTCTTAACTCAACTATTGAAGAATACAGCAAACCACAATTGTTTAATATCTTACGAGGGACAGAGACGGGTGCATTTTCAGCATCACTAAGAGTATACAATCCAATAAAGAAGATTGAGGAAGAACATCATTACGACCTTGCAAAAACTATGAAGAGAGGAACCCATCTTTCAGGATTCCCAATGCTTCGTTTGGATGATGAAGAGGTTATACTGCAACCTGATATTCAAAGTGACCCTTTGGTTGCACCCCCATCAACCTCATTGGATGCTGACTTCGCACCCAATAAAGCATACAACAGTGTAGTTATCGAAGACTTTACAATGATGCATCCATACGGAGATGCAGATAACATAGAACTACCTGAAATTTTCGGTGGGAACTCTACAAAAGATGAAGCACGATTAGAGAGAAATGCATTATTAGAAATACTACAACAAAATGTAATGGTACTTAAGGTTCCATTCAGAACTGATATTACAGTAGGAACTGTTCTCGTATTAAACATACCTGAAGCAGAAGTTAAGAAGGAAGATAATGATATCAAAAACACTCTTAATGATAATAGATATCTCATTACAGATATAATGTTTGAAGGATTTCCCGACCAAAGACAAGGAGAGGTTACTATAGAATGTGTTAAAGAAAGTTTTTCAGAAGACATTAAGTCTAGTAGACCTTTGGATAATGTTGGGTCAGGAGAGATTATATAATGCATCATTTTTATGGAATAGTTGAGGATAGACAAGACCCTCTAAAGATAGGTAGGGTTCGTGTAAGGATTCACGGTATTCATACTGCAGATAAGTCTTTGATTGGAACACCCGATTTACCTTGGGCGCAAGTATTACTACCAACCACCTCTGCAGGATTATCAGGTCTTGGATTTAATTCACACGGACTTGTAGAAGGTACAACTGTATTTGGATTCTTTAGGGATGGTAGTAAACAAGACCCAATTATCATAGGTGTTGGTACAGGTATAACAACCGATGGTTTTAAACAAGAAGTTGGTGGTACCATTTTGTCTAGAAGAGTTGATAGGGGATTCAATGACCCACGTAGACTAACTCCTACAGACTATAAAGGAACAGATGATGATGTTACACCAACAGCAGATTCCAAAAGGTCTTGGGGTCTCAATAAAGCATTAGATACTGCACCAATCATACCCGAGTCATTAAGTATAACTTATACTGGTAGTGGTTCTACTATCACAAATCCAACTCTAACAGAGAGTGACCTACCATATTATCCTTTGTATTTTGGAAAGTCAGACCTATCTAAGTTTGCAAGAGGTGATGGGACATACGAACATAGAAGTATTAGTGGTATAGTTGAGAGTAAAAATATAACTGCAGTAGTAGATTCAATAAAGAACGCCGACCCAAACCTTGCAGTGTTCCCTAATTCAAAAGCAAACCCAGTTTATCCATACAACAAAGTTATGGCATCAGAGTCGGGTCATATGTTAGAGATTGATGATACACTAGATGCAGAAAGAA
>Ga0209308_10002775_pt1 | contig 14877 bp, 15 predicted proteins | sample COGITO_mtgs_1204_3_FD_184806 | JGI IMG/M metagenome (GOLD analysis project Ga0209308, IMG submission 184806) | Pelagic marine microbial communities from North Sea - COGITO_mtgs_120405 (SPAdes) (version 2) | ecosystem: Environmental > Aquatic > Marine > Epipelagic ...
AAGAAAGGATCGCATACCTAGAAAAATCGATTTAATTTACTTTATCAATATTGCCTTGGCCTTTGTGCTTGGAATCACTTTGAACTACATAGGCTTTACGGATTTTTTACGTGCACCTTTAGGCGATAACAGCGCAAAATTCACGGTTACTGCAATCATTACGGGTATTACTTATTCGGGGATTTTAAACACCCCTAGAATGTATGCTGACTCATGGGCTAGCTGGCAGGTCTATAATGTGCTAAAGCTTTATCAAAATATACTTTTTGGCAACATAGCTTATGTAGCGAAGTATGCGTTCTATTTACTCAATGCATCCCTAGCGTGGGTGGTTTGGCACAGAGTCAGAAAGGGACTGGATTATACTGAGAAGTCCAATTAACGCACGAGTATTCCTTTGTCCTTTAGCACCGGCAAATCTTCTTTGATTGCATCTTCGATAGTGTGCGGGCCGAAAATGAATTTGCGATCTTTCAAAGTGTCCTCCTGGAAAAAGGTTACCCAATATTCGTTGAAAAGATGGAAAACCTCTGGCATAATGGGTTCTAATTTTGTCGCTGATTTTGCCGGTAAGACCTGAATCACTTTTCTTAAAGTAGCGGTTTTTTGACCAGAGTTCGTATCTAAATCACTGTAACCACGACTTTGAATCATTACGTTTTCTAATGGGCTAGTGCTGTCGTTGATTAAATGAATCCACCACTGCTGATCACTCGTATCATCAGTTATCAATACTGCTGCGACGTATACGTCCTTAACCTCTGGAATGAGAATGTCTTTTTTCATGCCGTTTAATCTTAGGTTATTTTCCAATACAGAATTTACTAAAGATGTTTGCTAAAAGATCATCCGTAGAAATGGTACCTGTAATCTCACCAAGCCCGTCGAGCGCAAGTCTCAGATCTTGAGCGAGTAAATCACCTGGAATGCTCAATTCTACAGCTTCAATGCTTTTTTGTAGTGCTTCCGCAGTTCGACGCAGTGCATCGGCATGGCGGGCATTGGTTACGATGGTTTGTGAGGACGAATTGGCAGACCAAGCAGTAGCGGTCTTTAAAGCGGTGAGAAGCTCAGTGAGGCCTGTCTTATTTTTTGCAGCAATAGCAAAGATTTCGCAATCGATCTGACTCAATCGAGCTTCTATAGATGCTGTGGAGCCTTGATCCGATTTATTGATACAAACGAACAAATGGGCTTGAGGTGCACTGGTTTTTAGATGGGCAAGTCGCAGCTCTAGATCGTCCTCAGCTGCGGTTGCGTCGATAAGATAAAAGATGACATCCGCCTTTTCCGCCTGTTCGAATGCTTTTTGAATACCTATTTGCTCTACATAATCTTCTGTATCTCTAATTCCTGCGGTGTCAATAAGTCGGTACGTTAGTCCGCCGAAATTAAAGGTGTCCTCTACAGTATCGCGCGTTGTGCCGGCAATAGCACTAACGATTGCTCTATCCTCACCCAGAAGTGCATTTAACAAGGTAGATTTACCCGCATTTGGCGCGCCTAGTATGGCTGTCGCAATCCCTTTTTTAATGGCATTTCCATATTTAAAACTATCGATGAGTGTACTTACTTTTGAAGAAGATTGTGGAGCATTTTTAGTAATTGGTCTCGAGATGCGAATTCTACATCTTCTTCACTGAAGTCCAATTCCAATTCAATCATCGAAGCGAAATGCACTAAATCCTCACGAAAGAGCGTAATTTCATTGGAGAGTCCGCCTTTTAATTGGCGTAAAGCCACATCATGCATGGTTTTATTCTCCGCATGGATCAGATCCGCAACTGCCTCTGCTTGCGCTAAATCCATCTTGCCGTTCATAAAGGCACGCATGGTGTATTCTCCGGGATCCGCAAGACGGGCTCCTGCTTGTAATAAACTTTCCATGATACGACCGATAATGTAGGGTGAGCCGTGGCTGCTAATTTCAAAACTCTCTTCGCCAGTAAAGCTTTTTCCGTCTTCAAAATAGGTGATGAGTACTTCATCAATGTGCTCCCCGGCTATACTGTAGTCTCCAAAGTAGGCAACATGCGAGGTAAAGCCCGATTTATTCGCGCGCTTTGAATGGAAATACGGAGAGAGGAGGTCCTTTGAATTGGCCCCGCTGACTCGAATGATGGCTAGTGCTCCTACGCCTTGTGGTGTCGAAAGTGCACAGATAATATCGTCTCTAAGCATGCCGTAAAGATACGTCGTTAAGTAATGAGCAAAGAAATTTGAAAAGAAGGGAATCCATTGAAGCTTGGATAGTACATTTGTGGCAAACTCACAGAAAAACCATCTACATGAGCGTATTAGTCAACAAAGACTCGAACATTATTGTCCAGGGATTTACGGGTAAAGAAGGAACATTTCATGCCACTCAAATGATTGAGTATGGCACGAACGTTGTCGGTGGAGTAACTCCCGGAAAAGGGGGGATGACGCACCTCGATCGTCCGGTATTTAACACCGTAACTGAAGCTGTTGAAAAAGCTGCCGCGGATACTTCAATTATTTTTATACCACCAGCTTTCGCCGCTGACGGTATTATGGAAGCTGCTGAAGCAGGGATCAAAGTGATTATTTGTATCACGGAGGGCATCCCTGTTGCGGATATGGTAAAAGTTAAAGAGTATTTGAGCGATAAAGATTGTACGCTTATTGGACCGAACTGTCCAGGTGTAATGACCGCTGGAGAAGCGAAAGTGGGTATCATGCCTGGGTTCATCTTCCAAAAGGGCACTGTCGGTATTGTAAGTAAGTCGGGCACGCTGACGTATGAAGCAGTTGATCAGTGTACTAAGGCAGGTCTGGGTCAGACTACAGCCATTGGTATTGGTGGTGACCCAATTATAGGGACAACGACAAAAGAAGCTGTTGAGCTTTTAATGCACGACAATGAGACCGAAGGAATCATTATGATTGGCGAAATTGGTGGTCAACTTGAAGCAGAGGCAGGTTTTTGGATTAAAGAACACGGGACGAAGCCAGTAGTTGCGTTTATCGCAGGAGAAACTGCACCGGCAGGGCGTACTATGGGTCATGCAGGCGCTATTGTTGGCGGTGCAGAGGATACTGCAGCAGCTAAGAAAGCAATTTTACGCGATTGTGGAATAACAGTTGTTGATTCACCAGCCGACTTAGGAACTGCGATGGCGAAGTTATTAGGAAAATAAGATTTTAGATAAAGCATTAAGCCGCTTCCAATGGAAGCGGCTTTTTTGTTCCCGCGAACCGCTATCTTTGTTCGTATGAAACAGGTAAAGTGCCCTTCTTGTAGTAGTTGGTATATGGTAACTATCCAAAGCGATGCTTACGGCCACATCTGTTCACATTGTAATGCGCCTTATGCGGTCAAAACCGAAGAACAGAAAGCCCACGAAGAGGGTATGAAAGCTCCCGTGAGCAAGCCACCTTTAGCTTGGAAGCGCTTCGGGGAGATGCATTGGACCTTGGTCATTTTAAACAATGTTGGATTTGTTATTCAAACCATTCTTTTTATGATAGGTACCATCATAGGAATCTTGGTTGCACCGCTGTAAAGCAATCTAATTTTTACGACCTTAGTCTCAGTATGGAGTTTCTATCACCAAAAACCAAAGAACGCATTTCGAAGCTTGAAGCTGAGAATAAGACCCTGCGACTTCAATTAGAACAACAGGACACCTCAGCAAAAACTATGCGCTGGCCGTTTCTTGTGATTGCAGTATTACTTGCAGTAATAGTTGCTGTTTGGAAATATAGCAAACCTTCTACAGAAGAACTCAGTGCGATAAGAGTAGAAATGTGGCAAAATGGTTCACTTAAAGACACTGTTCTTTATCCAACCTTCGGTATTGAATATTCCATTCAAGTAGGTGCTTTTAATAAATACGATTACAGTGAGTTAAATTTAGGTTCAGGTTTTTTAAAGGTGCAGGAAGACAATGGCGTTCAACACATACTATTAGGTAGCTTTACAAATCTTCCACAAGCTCGATCGTATTTAGATAAGGTGGTGAAAATTGGCTTCGAAAATGCCTTTATTGTTGCGTACAAAGAAGGAATTGCCGTAGGTTTGTTGTCGAATAAAACCGCTATTAAAAAATAATTATGGGTTTACTTTCTGGAAAGACCGCCATTATAACTGGCGCGTCAAAGGGAATTGGTAAAGGAATCGCAGAGACCTTTGCAAAGCAAGGTGCAAATGTTGCATTCACGTTTTTAAGTTCAGTCGAAAAAGGACAAGCGTTAGAACAAGAACTACAGCAGTACGGTACTAGGGTCAAAGGTTACCGTTCAGATGCTTCAAAAATGGAAGACGCTGAAGCTTTAGTTGCTCAAGTTGTGGAAGATTTCGGTGGTGTACATATCGTAGTGAATAACGCTGGAATTACTAAGGATACGCTGTTAATGCGTATGACTGAAGAAGATTTCAACCGAGTAATCGAAGTAAATCTAAATTCCGTCTTCAATATGACAAAAGCCGTGCAACGTACTTTCTTAAAGCAGCGTTCGGGTTCTATTATAAATATTAGTTCTGTCGTAGGAGTGAAGGGTAATGCTGGTCAAGCGAACTATGCCGCCTCAAAAGCAGGTATTATTGGCTTCACAAAATCAGTTGCTTTGGAGCTCGGATCGCGTAATATTCGTTGTAATGCGATTGCACCAGGCTTTATTGAGACAGAAATGACAGCTGTATTGGACGAAAATACAGTTCAGCAATGGAGAGATGGCATTCCATTGAAGCGCGGCGGATCAGCTGAAGATGTTGCTAATGCATGTCTTTTCTTGGCTTCTGACATGAGCGGTTACATCACCGGTCAAGTGATGAACGTTTGTGGAGGAATGCTTACCTAATGAAACTTCTTACTGCTGCAATACTAGCCCTTGTATTGGGTCTTGCTGTTGCGTGGTATACGTATTTTTATAAAAGGAGGTCAACGCCCTATTGGGTGTTGGCTTTTTTTCGTTTTGGTTGGATTGGAATGCTTTTTTTTGCATTGTTCGCACCTGAACAAGAGGAGCAGGTTGTCGTTGAGCAACCGCAACTCATTTCCGTGCGAATAGATTCCTCGGCATCTTTGAAATCGCCTGTAAATGGGATTTTAGACGTACTGTTCGATTTTGAAAAAAAAGCGTCTGTAAAATGGATACTTTCCGATTTTAATTCCAAGCAAGAGCGAAACGATGAACTTCCTTGGATATATATAGGAGATGGTCATATTGGGGTTCCGGCAGGAACTGCTCCATTGGCCTCAGTTTTACTGGAAGCGAATGCGCTTTTAAGTCCACCGCTCATTAAGAACGTCATCGTGCCTGATAGAGTAGAAATAGGAGCTAAGTTTGATTACAGGGTAAGATTCAACGCAGGACCTGAATCCGTCCATGCAACGTTCAATGGTAAATCTCAAAACAAAAGTGCAGCCGCTTTTATCGCGCCGGACCGTCCTGGATTTTACCTGCTCACTCTTACAGCAGAAAAAAATGGTATTGAAGACGTCATTGAACGTAGCATTGAGGTAGTCCCTTATTTTAATTCGATTCAAGTCATTTCTCCCTATCCCCATCCGCACGTTGGGATGGTAACCCGGTTGGCTCAAGAATTAGGTTTCACCTATCATTTACTTTCTTGGAAAGAGGCCAAGACCCAATTAAAACAACTTCCAACCGTAGCTATTGGTGGCGGTGCAGTAGTATTTGAACAGTTAGATGCTCAATTAGATAAGCCTATTCTATGGCTGGATTCGAGTAACGAACCTCCACAGGGCGTTGCGGATAGAATTCGGACACCAAAGACTTTAGCATTTATCGGCGGACCAGAATACTACACGATTAGAAAACGGGATAAGAAAACGATTAAGCTGGAACGAATAGGACAGAACTGGAATGGACGAGGCATTAATTGGTTTCAAAACGGCTTAGCATACCCAGAAACGGGAAGTGTATTTCGTGCGCTAATCAAAGGTTTATTGCGCGACTCAAGACCTGATGAACTGCGAGTATCCGGTCCGGAGAGACTCTACCAAAGCCAGGAAGCAGAATGGGTCGTTAGCGTGGTGAATAACCGTTCACTGGCACAGGCTGCAGCTGTTCAAATGAAGATCACGAGAGATAGTGAGATTTTTGATGTTCCGCAAGCTATAGCCATAGAAGGCAATGGTTATATTTTTTCTACCTCGTTCTCAAACGCCGGAACGTACGCATTAGAAATTAATGCGGAAGCTTCAAATGACCCGTATAGCTGGCGAAGTACCATATCTGTTTTACCCGCCTCTATTGAGCAATACAGGCCTTTTAACAAAGCGTTTTGGGACAGACATTCTAAAAAAGAGTTGTTCCGTGCAACGGATGAACGCACGTTGCAAATAGCGCTCGATAATTGGGAATTAGTTGGGAGATCGATGGTGCGGACAAAAAAAACTCCCCAACACACCTTGTGGTGGTATTGGGGAGCATTCTTGATTTTTGCCTTCGCAGAATGGCTGCTTAGAAGGCGAAAAGGATTGTCTTAGAGGTTGTTCTCCAAGAATAGTGCTAGGGCCTCAGGCTCCATATTCTTTCCTACGATCACACCATTTTCGTCGATAAGTAAATTCTGTGGAATGAATTGGATGCCATAGAAAGTTGAAATTTCATTTTGCCAGAACTGTAAATCACTGACTTGTGGCCATTGCAGTCCGTCTTCAGCGATTCCTTTGATCCACGCCTTTTTATCGCGATCTAGACTAACTCCGATGATGTTAAATCCGCGCTCTTTATAGGCATCATACAGGCCTACCAAAGCTGGGTTTGCTGCACGACAAGGCTTACACCAAGACGCCCAAAAGTCGACCAGGACTAATTTACCCTCAACGCTTCTTAAACTAAGCATTTCACCTTCAGGAGTTGTCTGACTGAAATCTGTGAAGGTTGCACCTACCGCAGATTTTTCTAAGGCAGTAATTTTTTCAGATAACTTTATGTAATCCGGTGAATCATGGTATTCAGCGCTGATTTGATTGCGTACCGCTAGGAAATCTTCTAGATCATAACTGCTCGTATTTCCACTTAAAATAATCGCCGCACCTAGAATGTCATTCTTCTTCGCAAAGTCTAGGGTCATTTTAGTTTGGCTGTCGATAAGGGTCATGGCTTCTTCTCGAATCTGTTCCGTAGCGAGCGTATCATTGAGTTGCATTGCATTTCGGAATTTATCTTCTAAGGTCATCATGGTTGCATCAAAGAAGGCTCCCTTATCGCGGAAGGCGTCCGCTGAGTCGTTGAATACGCCTGCTTCAACCTCGATACCTGCTATCGAATCCATTGTGAGGGTTACATCCGCTCCGTCGTGGTAGTATACCGCCGGCATTCCGAGCTCAGCAATTTCAACCATGGCATATTGATGAGGAAAATCGTCGATATGAACGGCCAATTTACCTGCATTTAAGGTCCCTTCGTACAGCACCTCTTGATTTTCAAGACTTAATTTGACAGGACTATCTCCGGCAGATTGGGCATCTATAGTGAGATCAAAGCCCGTTTCAGGTGCACAGGAGGCTAAAATCGCCGCAGCTGCAACACTAAGCATTACTTTCTTCATTGCTATTGTTTAAATTTACACTCCGCAAATTACATAGAAGAGATGAAGAAAATCGTTACCCTTATCACAATCTTAGTTTTTAGTGTCCAATTGGTCGCTAAAGAAGGCATGTGGATCCCCATGCTCCTAAACAATAACATCGCAGAAATGCAGGCCATGGGCTGCGAATTAAGCGCTGAAGACATATACAGTGTGAACCACAGCTCTTTGAAGGATGCCATCGTAAGTTTTGGCGGATTCTGTACGGGTGAGTTCATTTCTTCAAAAGGCCTTGTGCTTACCAACCACCACTGTGGCTATGGTCAGATCCAAAAGCAGAGCTCGATGGAGCACAACTACCTTAAGGAGGGTTTCTGGGCGCGTTCTATGGACGAGGAGTTGAAGAACCCAGGGTTGTTCGTAGAGCAATTGGTGTACATGGAAGATGTGACTAATTCCTTGGTGAACTCCGGAGATAAATTCAAAGATATTGAGGCAGCCTTGATCGAAGCAAAAGAATTGGACAATCCAAATCTTACTTACAAGGTGGTTCCATTTTTCAATAACAACCAATTCTTCCTTTTGGCCACCATCAAATACAACGATGTGCGCTTAGTAGGTGCGCCGCCAAGCTCGATTGGTAAGTTTGGCGCGGATACGGACAATTGGGTATTCCCGCGTCACACTGGGGATTTTAGCTTGTTCCGAATATACGATGACAACGGAAGTGCCTTTACACCAGCCCAGCACTTGAAAGTGAACATTGCACCGCGTACCCCCGGAGAATTCACTATGATATTTGGGTATCCCGGTCGCACTCAGGAATATTTGACGGCGGTTGAAATGGACCAATTAGTCAACGTAGAAAATGCACGTCGCGTAGAAATCCGCGATGTTCTTTTGTCGATCATGGATGCTGAAATGCGTGCAGACGCTGCTGTGCAGCTAAAGTATGCTTCGAAATATGCTCGCATTGCCAACGGTTGGAAAAAATGGATTGGTCAGATAGAAGGGGTCCAATTTTCGAAAGGTATCGATCGTAAACGCAAGCTCGAAGCTGAATTCACTGCCCGCATTGCAGCAGATGCTAACCTTTGGGACAAATACAGCGGATTGTTGAACGAAATCGCGGTGAATAAGACGCAGATTGCGGAGGGCCAATTAATGCGTAACGAGTTTATCGAAACCATCTACTACGGAATGGAGTGGTTCTCATTGATGAGCAAACTACAACGCGCGAAATCCGACGTTGATACGGATATGGCGCTGGTTGAGTTCCATCAAAACTACAGCCGCACGGTCAGTGAAAAAACCACAGCAGCTATGCTTTCCATGGCTTTAGAAACTTTCTCAGACCTGCTAGGGGATATGGACGAGGCCACGTTTGTAGCTATGGTTCACAATGAGATTGATGCGTTGGTTGAATTGGCCACAAAAGATCAGCCTATTGACTTAGGAATTGTCGCTCCGACGGCAAATAGCTTCAATACAGCAGCATTCCAAGGATTTTACGCAGCCTCACCAGATAACGCCTTGTTACAAAAAGCGACCGAACTTTCGGCAGAATACATGCGTGCATTGATGGAGGTATTTCCTGAGCGCAACTTCTACCCAGATGCGAACAGTACTTTGCGTGTGACCTATGGAAAGTTGGAAGGAGTAAGCCCTCGTGATGCCGTTTCTTACACGACAACCACCTATCTAGATGGTGCTATGGCGAAATATAAGCCGGGCGATTATGAATTTGATATGCCCGCAAAACTTACCGAGTTGTACGACAGCAAGGACTATGGCCAGTATTCAGAAAACGGTAAGCTTCCGGTGTGTAACATCGCTTCAAATCACACCACAGGAGGGAATAGCGGGTCTCCCGTATTGAACGGCCGTGGCGAGCTGATTGGACTGAACTTTGACCGAATTTGGGAGGGGACCATGAGTGATGTGAACTTTGATGCGAACATCTGCCGAAACATTATGGTGGATAGCCGTTATGTGCTGTTTATAATCGACAAGTTTGCAGGACAACGTTGGTTAATCGACGAAATGGATTTGATAAAATAAATGAAGAAACACGCATGCATTCTTGGTATTCTGATTCTAGCGGCCTGTGGTCGAGTAGGTGAGGGTCTCTATGAATTGGATGCAGCTTATGCCCATCTAGGGGCCGATTTTCCACTAGAGCCTCCTTTTGATTACAGCAGCTCAGCACCGGACTATATAACTCGAGATAATCGCCTAGATATGGATGTGGATGATCGTAAGGCGACCTTAGGACGTGTGCTGTTCTATGACAAACAACTCAGTCTAAACAACTCCATTGCATGTGGTTCGTGCCACATTCAGTCGCACGCTTTCGGCGATACTTCCCAACAGAGTGTGGGATTAGACGGTGGTCTTACCTCAAGACAAAGTATGCGATTGGTGAACACAAGATTCGCAGCACTGCCGGCTATGTTTTGGGATCGTCGAGCAATAAACCTCAGAAACCAAGTCACCCAACCTATCCAAGACCATATAGAAATGGGCTTCAGTGGTACTGGTAATCAGCCTGGCTTGGACAGTTTATTGGCTAAATTGCAAGGACTGCCTTACTATTCCGAACTCTTTGATTGGGCCTATGAGCAAACAGGAGTTACTATAAATAAACAGCGTTTATCACAAGCTCTAGAACACTTTGTGAGCTCTATTGAGAGCTTTGATTCTAGGTTCGATGAGGGATTCGCGACGGTAGGTGAAATTCAAGGCCAGTACTCGAATTTCACACCTGCAGAAAACAGAGGAAAGTTCCTCTTTAGCGCCCCGCCTCAACTTGATAATGAGAATGTTCGTACCGCTGGAGGTGCTGGATGTGCTGGTTGTCACCGACCTCCAGAGTTTGATATCGATCCTATGAGTGGAAACAATGGTGTCGATAAAGAGGCGGGCAATCCAGGGGGATTTGACACGACAAATACACGTTCACCTTCACTACGCGATATTTTTAGCACTAATGGGCAGATTAATACCCCTATGATGCATACCGGAAACTTCCTGGAGTTTACGACCATAGTGGAACATTACAATGAGGTCATTCCTGATGTTAATAATCGGACAGTAGACGGAAGATTGGTTCGCGGATTAACCTCGGTCAAACTTGAGCTAACATCCACTGAACGTGCAGATTTAGAGGCGTTTATTAAAACCCTCACTGGTAATAATATCTACACAAACGAACGATGGTCATCGCCGTTTTAATGTGTAAAACTTACCGGTACTGATTATTGGACAATTACGGGTGTTCGCCGTAGTTTTACTGTTCAATAATTGATCATGAGAGATACTACAATTTTCGACCTAATCGCCAAAGAACGCCAGAGACAAGTGAATGGAATTGAGCTGATTGCTTCAGAAAACTTCGCCTCTGAGCAAGTCATGGAAGCGCAGGGTTCTGTACTCACCAATAAATACGCTGAAGGGTATCCCGGTAAGCGCTATTATGGAGGGTGTGAGATTGTAGATGTTGTCGAGGATTTAGCGCGTGATCGTGCGAAGGAACTGTATGGCGCAGCTTATGTCAACGTTCAGCCTCACTCTGGATCTCAGGCAAACGCTGCAGTATATCTCGCGGTGATGAAGCCTGGGGATACGGTTTTAGGTTTTGATCTTAGTCATGGGGGACACCTCACGCACGGTTCACCAGTAAACTTCTCAGGAAAAACCTACCATGCGGAATTTTATGGTGTTGAAAAGGAGACCGGTTTATTAAATTATGACGCTATTGAAGCGAAAGCGAAAGAATGCAATCCGCGCATGATTATCGCTGGTGCATCTGCATACAGTCGCGATATTGATTTCGCCCGTTTCCGTGAGATAGCAGACGAAGTAGGTGCTCTTCTTTTGGCAGATATATCGCACCCATCGGGTATGATCGCAAAAGGGATCTTAAATGATCCAATGCCGCATTGTCATATAGTTACAACAACCACACACAAAACCCTTCGTGGACCACGAGGCGGTATGATCATGATGGGAGAGGATTTCCCAAACCCATGGGGCGAGACCAACATGAAAGGCGAAGTGAAACTTATGTCTAACGTATTAGATATGGCAATCTTCCCCGGAATTCAAGGGGGACCACTAGAGCATGTTATTGCTGCTAAAGCGATTGCTTATGGTGAAGCATTGACCGATGAGTTTTTCCACTACCAATTGCAGGTAAAAAAGAATGCAGCAGCGATGGCGAAGGCTTTTGTCGACCGTGGTTATGATATTATTTCAGGCGGTACGGATAATCACTTAATGCTGATCGATTTGCGCAACAAAGGCGTGACGGGTAAAGCTGCAGAGCAAGCATTAGTTCGTGCTCACATTACTGCAAATAAAAATATGGTGCCTTTCGATGATAAGAGCCCATTCACCACTTCAGGCATTCGCTTAGGCGCATCAGCCATTACTACGCGCGGATTGAAAGAAGCGGATATGGAAACCATTACGGATTTTATTGACCGCGTAGTGACAAACATTGATTCAGATACACACATTAAGGCAGTCGGCGATGCAGTCGTTAAAATGATGCAGAACCGCCCGTTGTTCACTTGGGAGTAATTATCTTCGAAGGAACCAATAGCCTTAGTAGTATTTACAATAGTCTTAAAAAGCGCTGCGTCTTATTGTTTGCGGCGCTTTTCTTTTCGCTACCCATGGTGGCCCAGCTTGATTTTGAAATAGATAGAACGGTCAAAGAATCGCGCGTCGGTATTATTCGAAATACGTTATTTACCATTGATAATGATGCGAAGGCCATTATTAATCGGCCACTAAAGAACCCAAATCTCAGTGCAAATGGTGTGAAACTGTTTGCCATGATTGTTACGGATTACCAAACCACGAAGTTTTTTCAGGAGCAAATAGAGCCGTTGGATGTTCATGTTCGGTCGGTAATATCTTTCCCTAGTTTGTATCCCAACGTACCCGTATTGAGTAAATGGGGAGGGGGAGTAGACGGCTGGATGTATACAGGTGTAACAGCAATGTATGCTGCAGGTGTGCTCACGGGACACGAAAAAATGCAGGAAGCTGGTGTGCTCACAGTTAAGGCAGTTATTGAATCATATGTTGTTAGCCACATTGTCCTTAAGACCTTGGTGGCTCGACATCGTCCTGCTCGACCATTGGGTGATTATAGTCAAACTGATAGGGACAGCCAATATCCCTTTGTACATAGTCCTTTAGACTTTTTCAATTTTCATGTGCCATACCTTCATTCGGATGCCTACGGTACAGGTTTTCCTTCTTATCATGCGACCATGTTCTTTGCGTTTGCAAGCGTAAATGCCAAGGTTTTTGATAACAAGTGGATTCCGTACGGGTTGGCTACTACTGCACTTTTATACGATATACGAGGTCATAATCATTGGGTCAGTGAATTAGTTGCTGGCGCGGTAATCGGAGAATTTATCGGAAAGGTTGTCTACGAGAATTACCATGAGCGCCGAAATACATCTCATTCATTAAAGAAAAGACGAAAGTACCGCACTCAAATGGGGATAGCCCAAAATTTTGGAGTTGTCGGACCTTCTATTGCTATAAGTTGGTAATATCGGCCCGGTTATTGTTACATGAATTTCCGCAAAAACTTAGAAAATGAGAAAATCTTTATTGCTTTTACCGTTCGTTATCCTGTTTACTTCTTGCGAAACGCAAACGCCTACAGAGACGAATACAGAACGTTTTTATAAAGCTCCTTGGAATGTTGAGTTGAATCGATCTCATGGTGCAGTAGGGCAGCTTGGTGCGGCAAATGAAGATCATAACGGTACGTTGACAATAGAAAAACACGGAAGTGCCACATTTGATGTTACGCTTCTAAGTGACCATATGTATCAGTGGTGGGGGTATAGCTGGACCACCGATGAATTTTACATGAACTGGGCGCCATGTTTAGAATGGTATATTAATGAGGCTGAAGATAGTATGTATCTTAATTATGATCACCAGGACTATGATCCAAACTCAGGAAGTAGCTTCTATTGGAATTATGATTTGATTCTTACGAGATAAAAAAAAGCGGGCATTGCCCGCTTTTTTTATGCTTCTAACTTTTTCTTCAAGTCGGCTATCTCTTTAGCAAGATGATGCATAATGCGAAAAGAGATAACGATGCTTCCTAACAGACCTGCGGTAAGAAGATAAATAAGGGTATCCATAAGTTTCAGTTGTTTCAAAAATAAACATTTGTAGTCCGTAAAGGTTCACACGCAGATGGGCTTTCCGGGGTTGTAAATTATCTGGTATTTTTGCGGAGTGAGTTACTAATCCAAAGACCCATTATCATTGAGTTGATTAAAAGAATGTAACTAAATCAAGGAGCTATATTAAACATCGTAAACTCATTTACGAAGATTAAAAAATTCAATGAGTACAATAAATAGAGAAGGGATTAAAAGCTGTTTTATTATGCTCTAAATTTATGGAATCATCTTAAATAATTCCATTCAATCGAATTACAGAAGGTGTCACATACTTCTTAAAAATAGGATTAGACGTGAAGCAGTTGGATGTTGAAGACTTTTCGTCGTTGTAAAGTCGGAATAAATAATCAGGATAGCTTCATTATATTTGTGACAAACCAATACACCTTGAAAAGATTATTTTTCTTATTCGCATTTGGATTAGTACTTGCATCTTGTCAGAAGAACTTGATCGAGCCAGAAAGCGAGTTCCCTATTGACACTGCAAGTGATACCACACCCTTAAACCCCGGTAATTCTCAGTCACTAACTTTTAATTCACAAGTAGAGAGATTAATCGCTATTAAGACCAATGAGATTCGTAGTTCATTAGGCAGAGATACTTTAATTCAAACTGCCATTGGAGATTCTATTGCAAGCCTACACTCCATTGATATGGCAGATAATGATTATTTCAGTCATACTGGTCAAAATGGAAGTAATCCCTGGTCCCGAGCATTCGACTTTGGATTATCTTTTTCCAGCTTGGGTGAGAACATTGCAAAACGAGGTCCCTATCCGTTGGGCTCTGAAGCAGAACTGGTTGCGTCAGACCTTGTTGAGCAATGGGTAAACTCATCCAGTCACTATGCAAATATGATATCTACGGACTGGCAGTACATAGGTGTAGGCTTTACTTTTTCCACTAATAACGTTGCATACGGTACACAACTCTTTTACTACTAATAAACAGGCTCTCTGCTCAAGCTACAGCAAGTAATGGGGCATAGTGATATGAAAGTATTTGGTTTTAAGAAGAAAGGAAACATTAAACTTTACTGCTCGTTAGAGCTGTATCTATTACTGGTAGAGGCTTTTTGATATTATTCAAAAAATCACTTTCCTATTTCATTAGGCGCATTA
>Ga0209308_10002783_pt1 | contig 14849 bp, 14 predicted proteins | sample COGITO_mtgs_1204_3_FD_184806 | JGI IMG/M metagenome (GOLD analysis project Ga0209308, IMG submission 184806) | Pelagic marine microbial communities from North Sea - COGITO_mtgs_120405 (SPAdes) (version 2) | ecosystem: Environmental > Aquatic > Marine > Epipelagic ...
TATATAAACTATTGTTATATCTAACTTATTAAATAATATATTTCAAAATCGCAGTGGCAGTGAAACTAGCGAACGTCGCACACCCAGAATTAACGACGATACGACCTATGGATAACTTGGCGCATGACACGACTATCGTCTGCCCAAGCCCCAACAGACAAAAGACCAGCGTCCTTGCGCTTCGGCTGTGCCGAAAAATCATGCACTGCCCCGGCGTCGGTGGATGTAATTGCCGACCAAGCCAATGTGATTGCTCTTTTCTGTGCAAGTCGCTATAGATTAAGGCCTATAGGCGGCAAAGGGGAATGCGATGATCTCCCCGCTGGTGTATATTAGCCGCCTCTTGGGCCTTACAGAACATTAATTGGTTCTGCCATAGCGCTCACAACTGGCGCAGCAAGCCTAATAAATCAAAGATAAATGTAGTTGGTATATTGATGAATAACAAAGACTTAAGGAAGTATTCTAAGCTAGTAGTTGATGGGGTTGAACAAGCGCCCAGCCGCTCCATGTTGCGCGCCGTTGGCTTCGAAGACGCCGACTTCAAGAAGCCTCAGATCGGTATCGCCTCAACCTGGAGCATGGTCACGCCGTGCAATATGCATATCAACAAACTCGCGGAAGATGTCAACGAAGCAGCCGACGCCGCCGGCGGCAAGGGCATCATCTACAACTGCATAACCATCTCAGATGGCATATCCATGGGCACAGAGGGTATGAAGTACTCCCTGGTATCCCGCGAAGTCATCGCAGACTCTGTTGAAACCGTGTCCGGATGCATGGGGCATGACGGCATCATCACCATAGGGGGCTGCGACAAGAACATGCCCGGACTCTTAATGGGCATGTCTAGGCTAAATCGTCCCTCGATATTCATCTATGGGGGCACCATACAACCGGGCCCCAATCACACCAACATCGTGTCTGTGTTCGAGGCCGTAGGCGAGCATGCCGCTGGCAAAGTGTCGGATATTGAACTGAAGAACATTGAGGAAACGGCTATCCCAGGCCCTGGTTCCTGCGGCGGCATGTATACGGCGAACACCATGGCCTCGGCTATAGAAGCCCTGGGCATGAGCCTACCCAATAGCTCAGCGCAGGATGCAATCTCACAGGAAAAGGTCAATGACTGCAAGAATGCGGGCGAAGCGATCATGCACCTTATCGAACACGACATAAAACCCTCGGATATTATGACCCGATCAGCCTTTGAGAACGCCATTAAGGTCGTTATCGCCCTGGGCGGATCCACCAATGCCGTACTCCACCTGCTCGCAATGGCCTATACCATGGGAGTTGAGCTAGAACTGGATGATTTCACTACAATTGGCAAGAAGACCCCGATGCTCGCGGATCTCAAACCGAGCGGCAAATACCTGATGTCGGAACTCATCAAGATTGGCGGTATTCAGCCCCTAATGAAGCGCATGCTCGAAGCCGGCATGCTCGATGGCAGCTGCATGACTGTGACAGGCAAGACCATGGCGGAAAACCTCGCCTCCGTTGCGCCCTATCCTGAAGGCCAGGACATCATTCGGCCCTTCGACAACCCTATTAAGAAAGACAGCCATCTTGTTATATTAAAAGGAAATTTAGCTCCTACTGGCGCAGTGGCAAAGATCACTGGGAAAGAAGGCCTGAGCTTTACAGGAAGCGCTAGAGTCTATGAGTCCGAAGAAGATTGCCTGGCGGGCGTGCTGGATGGCACCGTGGTCAAAGGTGATGTTCTGGTCATTCGCTACGAGGGACCAAAGGGCGCTCCCGGTATGCGCGAGATGCTGAGCCCGACTTCTGCCATCATGGGCAAAGGCCTGGGCGAGGACATCGCCCTGATCACCGACGGCCGGTTCTCTGGCGGCAGTCACGGCTTCGTAGTGGGCCATGTGACACCGGAGGCTATAGAAGGCGGGCCGATTGCGATCGTAGAGACTGGCGACAGGATATCAATCGACGCAGAAACCAACGAGGTCAAGCTAGACCTTAGCGACGAGGAAATCGCGGCAAGACTGGCGAAGTGGAAAAAGCCTGCAGCCCGCTATACGCGCGGCGTGCTGGCGAAGTTCGCAGCGTCAGTAGCCTCAGCCTCAGAAGGCGCGGTAACGGATAAGTACCTTTAGCCGATAACCCATCTGACCAAAATAAGAACAATAAAGGCCCTAAATTGCCCGATTATTTCACCAGCATTGGCACCCTGCTAGACGGTAGTTTCCTACAGTCGGGTGCGCTGTGGGCCCTGAGCACGATTCCCGGGTTCCCTCCCATAATTCAGACCGTGCATATCCTCGGAATCGCCGTGGTGATGGGTAGCGTGGTCATACTCAACCTGCGTATCCTGGGCCTGGCCGTCCCCAGTCAGAATATTACCGAGATGACCCGCAGATTAATGCCCTGGCTGTGGTGGGCCCTGGCATCGAATCTCGTTTCTGGCGCCTTCTTCTTATTTGGCCGCCCCCTCAGGTATTTCAACAACCCGATATTCGGCTGGAAGGTGAGCTTTCTTATCTGTGCGGTGCTGCTGACTCTATTCTTTCACCTGATGAGCCGGCGAGAGGAAGCCTATTGGGAATTGAGCTCGAAACGCCTGTGGAGCGCGAGGGCCGTCGCACTCTTGTCTCTTATGTCTTGGCTTATGGTGGCCATGGCTGGGCGCTGGATCGCTTACGTAGAATACATCTACTACCCTGCTTAGGAAGCCGCCGAAATGCCCAACCCTAAAAAACCTACTCATCGAAGACAGCGAAAACTGCAGATACTTCTTATACTGGGACTCTTGACGCTCTCCCCGGCTACTTTTGCGGCCGAGTACAGTGATGCGCTTTCTGGTTGTTTGCTAAGCTCCACCACGGAAGAGGACAAACTTAGCTTGGTCAAATGGATGTTTACAGCGATGGCGTTACACCCTGCTGTCGCAGAAATAGCCAATGTTTCACTATCTGCCCGTGAGCGGGCGAATCGGGAAATGGCAGAATTGCTTATTGACCTGCTTGGCACTCGTTGTTTTAACGAAACACGACTTGCTCTAAGCAATGAAGGGGCTGTCGCCTTACAAACCAGTTTTACCGTGCTCGGGCAGGTGGCAGCAACGAATCTATTCTCTGAACCCAATGTAGCTGCCGGGCTCGCTAGCCTTGAAACTTATATTAACCCTGAAGATCTAGAGCGAAGCCTAGAAATTGGGCAATAAAATTACACTTAATTAAAACCGTGATAACCCGAATGATAAGAAGCTGGTAACAGGAATGGGATTTCTAAACTCACCTAAGTGGATCGACGTAGAGAACTGGTCACTATCCTGGACGATAGGAGGAACCTGGTGGTTCCCATTTCTAGAGTCTATTCACGTGATTGCAGCAGCCTTTGTAGTCGGATCTATACTGATGGTGGATCTGAGACTGCTTGGATTCGCGGCAGTTAAATACCCTATAAGCACTCTCTCGAAAGAACTCGTTCCTTGGACCTGGGGAGCTTTTGTGATAGCCACCGTAACGGGCCTTGGCATGTTCATTACGCGCGCGGCTTCCCACGTGGTAAATCCGGCATTTCAATGGAAGATTGTTCTGCTCGCTCTTGCCGGTCTTAACATGGCATATTTCCATTTCCGCATTTACAAGAATATTGCTCGATGGGATGACGCCGCTTCAACACCCATGCAACTTAAAGTCATCGGAAGCCTATCACTTCTCCTTTGGTCAGGGGTAATGCTGGCAGGACGATGGGTTGGTCATATTATTTAATACGATAACTAAGCGGTCTTAGAAAAAACCAGAGCAGTACAGTGAAGAATACATACAACCACCCAGAGCTAGATTTCACTAGAATAAGCGCCTTGTATGCTAATACCTACATTAACTATGTTGGTATTGCCACGAGCGTGTTTGTCTTCGCCTTCATCATTAGCCAGTTCTCAACAGTGGGCGCCGCCTATCTCTAGGCTATTGCGGTTGGTATCGGCTATATCCCCAGATTAATTCTCTCGCTGCAGTTTTCAAAGAAACTGAAGAAAAGAGAGATCACCGCAAGTAATATTAAGCCCTGGGAAAATTACTTCATCTATTGCAGCATCGTCCCGTTTTTTTTGCTTCTCCAGCGCCGTCTTCATCCCCTATGGCGAGTTTGAATTCACCGCACTTCTGTTCTATGCCGTAATCGTAATGACGCTCATATCGGGAAGCATTCTTTCCTATAGTACTTCACTGCCCATTATCTTCCTCTTTTTAAGCGCGACCATGCTTCCATTGATTGCCAAGGCATTCTGGATACAAGAACCTGAACTCAACGCTCTAGGCTTGATGCTGGTCATAGTCTTTCTGCTCCTGTCTGGCTTGATACCAAGGCAAAATCGATTACTAATCGAGAACATCGTCCTCCGACTCGAGAATGAACATCAATCTCTGACAGACCCATTAACCGAGCTAGGAAACCGTCGCCGTCTCTCTGTGCTGCTAGAAACACTCCTCCCCTCTTCTTTACGCAACCAGGATCCTTTCAGTGTCATACTACTGGATATTGATAATTTCAAGCTGTACAACGATGAGTTCGGTCACAGCGCTGGCGATGATTTACTCATAACGATATCCGAGATCTTGAAGGACTGCTCCAGAGATCAGGATTTGGTCGTGCGCTATGGTGGCGAAGAGTTTCTTCTGGTGCTGCCCTCTACGGGTCTGGATGCCGCCGTAATTCTCTTCGAGCGTATCCGCAGCGCAGTAAAGCTGAAAACTCCCGTTACTTTTAGCGCGGGTATCGCCACGCATACGGAGGACCTCACTTTCGATCAGCTCGTGGAGAAGGCCGAGCAATGCCTCTATCTGGCAAAGGCCGAGGGACGAGACCGTTACGTTCTTGCCGATTAAGGCCCATTAGATAGCTGCAACGCCCCCACTAGACGACGATTCGCACTCTCTCCTCAGCGAAACCCCACACCCGCTCCTGTACTCCTTCAAGCTTAATTCTCAGGATTGGGTGCACCGCCGCGCTTTCCGATATAGAATTCCCGATATAGAGCCCCAACTGCAGCGCGGCGGATACGCGCTGAATCAAACTCATAATTTAGAAACATCCATGCCCCTAAGGATTGCGAAATGACTCCTTCTTTCACAGCAGATACACGCATTATTTCTCGCAGATTGATCTTGCTTGCCTCTCTAACTCTGTTGAGCGCCTGCGGCGAAGTCAGCGAACCGGCGACGACCACTACGCAGCCCATCGCCATGGAAGTCGCAGCCAGTGCCGAGGCGGAGCAGACGAATCCAGTCACTAGCGATACAGAGTTTGAATATGAAGCCGACCGCTTCGCCGACATCCGCATGCTACGCTATCAGGTTCCTGGCTTTGCGGACCTAAGTAATCAACAGAAGGAATTACTCTACTACTTGTCGCAGGCAGCCCTGTCTGGAAGAGACATCATGTACGACCAGAATTACAAACACAATCTTCGGATTCGCCGCACGATCGAGGAAGTTCTGAAGAATTACAGCGGCGATAGACAGTCCCAGAGTTTTGCGAATTTCCTAAGCTACGCAAAGCAAATTTGGTTTGCCAACGGCATTCACCACCACTACTCTGGCGCCAAATTCACCCCTCTGTTCGATCAGGAATACTTTAGCGAGATCATCATTGCTTCCGCAGAAGGATCTGCATTCCCAGTTCGTGAAGGCCAGAGCCTCGTGCAGTTGGTCGCAGAACTAACACCAATCATCTTCGACCCAACGATAGACCCGAAGAAAGTGAACACCGCCGATGGCGTAGACAAAATCGCAACCTCCGCCGTCAATTTCTACGAGGGCGTCACCGAGCAGGAAGTGATCGATTTCTATGCAGCCAGGTCGGCGAACGATGACGATACTCCGGTATCTCACGGGCTAAACTCAAAACTCACGAAAGTCGATGGCGAGATCGTCGAACAAGTATGGCGCGTTGGTGGCATGTACAACGATGCTCTTGAGCAAGTGGTCTACTGGCTGGAGCGAGCCATAGATGTTGCGGAAAATGAGAAGCAGAAGAAAACTTTTGAACTTCTAGTCAAATATTACCGCAGTGGAGATCTTGAAGACTTCGATGCTTACAACATAGCGTGGGTAGAAGATATTGATTCTACGGTAGATGTCATCAATGGCTTCATCGAAGTCTATAACGATCCGCTAGGCTATCGAGGCTCATTCGAGTCGGTCGTTTCTTTTCGCGATGCCGAAGCTACACTGAGAATTTCCGCCATCGGCGAGCGAGCTCAATGGTTCGAAGATAACTCCCCCATTCTTAACGAACATAAGAAAGCAGATGTTACTGGCATCGATGGCAAGGTCATCACCGTTGTCATGGAATCCGGCGACGCTTCCCCCGCCACTCCAATTGGTATCAACCTGCCGAATTCCAGCTGGATCCGAGCCCAGCATGGATCGAAATCGGTAAGCCTGGGCAATATTGTAGGCGCATACAATTCTTCCCCTAGTAAAACCCTGGCAGAATTCGCCTACTCAGAGGAAGAGATTCTTCGTAGCCGAACCCACTCGGAGCAAGCCGGCGACTTGCACACAGATATGCACGAGGTCATCGGACACGCATCGGGCAAGATTAACCCTGGCGTTGGCACAACAAGAGAAACATTGCGCCAGTATGCAAGCACGCTAGAAGAGGGTCGCGCCGACCTGGTAGCACTGTATTACATTATGGACCCGATGCTTATCGAAATAGGCGTTATGGATAGTCTGGATGTTGGTCGCTCTGAGTATGACGCCTACATACGAGGCGGCGCTATGCTACAGCTGTATCGCTTGCAACCCGGCGAACTGATCGAAGAAGCACATATGCGTAATCGCCAGCTGGTCGCCCTGTGGTCCTATGAGCAAGGACTGGCTGACAACGTTATCGAACGCGTGGTCCGAGACGGCAAAACCTATTTCGTCGTGAATGACTACGAAAAACTGCGTGAAATCTTTGGCCGTCTGCTGCAGGAAATTCAGCGCATCAAGTCCGAAGGCGACTTCGAGACAGCGAGAGAGCTTGTGGAGAACTACGGCACTCAGGTAGATCAGGAACTGCATGCCGAGGTGCTTCAGCGCTATGCCGCTTTAGAGGTTTCCCCCTACTCCGGCTTTATTAACCCGCGCATAGTAGCCGACGACGAGAATGGAGTAGTCAGCAACGTTCGGGTTGAGTATCCGAACGATTTCATGGCACAGATGCTAGAGTATGCGGAAGATTATTCATTCCTGCCTACCGACAACTAGAAGCCGCGGGCAATAGAATGAATCTGGCTAAACTTAAATGGGCTGAAGAGTTGTTTCTGAGACGCTATCCCGGCGGTTTCTCTCACCCTGAAATGCAGGCCATTGCCAAGAAGCATAAGATGGATAGGATGATATCCCTTAGCCATGAAATGTTTGCAAAGAAAAACTTTAGGGACCCGCCTGAAATCATCGAAAGCATGATCAAGGTTGTGTCTCGCTCTTCGATGGTTTCAATATTCGAGAAGCCGAAGTTTCGTGACTTCGCGCGCGCTCTGGAACCAAAGCATAAGAATGCTCTGGCTAGCGGGTTAAAAGATCAGCTACATGGCGATACAGAAAAAGGCTTCAACAAGGTTCTCAATATCATGCAGATCGGAAAAATGGCCAAGTGGTCACTGATCAGCATCTGCCCAGTTTACTACAGCCCGCAAGATGAAGTTTTCGTGAAGCCAACAACCGCAAAAAAAGCGATAGCGCATTTCGAACTACAAAACTTGCATTACAGACCGCAGCCTTCCTGGGAATTTTACACAACGTTTCGCGCGACTATTAACCAAATGAAGACCAAGGTTGACTCATCGCTATCACCAAATAGCGCCGCGTTCACTGGCTTTCTCATGATGAGCATGGCAGCGATGGAAGAAGCGGAATTTTAGAACGATATCCGAAGGGCTAGACAGCGTGTTAGAATTACGACCGAATTGTGAGTACTGTGACAAAGACCTACCGCCCGAATCGACACAGGCGCGTATTTGCACCTACGAGTGTACCTTCTGCGCTCATTGCGTTCAGAACGTACTGTTCAACGTCTGCCCTAATTGCGGGGGCGGCTTTAGCAAGCGCCCCATCAGGCCGCAAACGGAGAGAAGACCGGGCGTGAGCCGCAGTCATCAACCCGCCTCCGACAAACGGGTACACACGAAATATTCAACCGAAGAGATCGCGCAATTTGCAGGCGCAACAAAATCGACTCGAGCCGAAGATAGATAGAAGACAAATAGAAGACAAATAAAGGAACTGAAAATGAAATTATTGGTGCGCAACCTAGCACGCACGACTACTGAGCCAGAAGTAAAAGCTCTATTTGAGTCATTTGGCCCCGTGCAATCCTGCGCTCTGGTGCTCGATGCGAAATCTGGCGGCTCCAAGGGTTTTGCTTTCGTAGAAATGCCCAAGCCAGGCGAGGCAAAAGCGGCGACCAAGAATCTAAATGGAAAGGAAGTCGACGGCAATACTATCCGAGTCAAGAGGGCAGAACCTACTGCAGAAACAAAGCAGGAGAAGTAGCCAGAGCGCCCCGTCAGCTACTGTGTAGCTGACAGCAATACTCCATGACCGTCCTATCCGCACGAGCGTCAAGCCTTTCAGGCCCGCCCTGCTCCAGCATTTCTTCTCCGGCGCCGAGCACAAAGCTTAGGCACGCGATACCTAGTGAGTTAGCTCACTAGGAAAAAATAGCCTTGAATAGGAAGAAGAATATTATGGAGATTCCCGCGCCTACAGGCAGGGTAACCACCCAAGACAAAAATATTCTGCTAACGACAGTGAGATTAAGCGCACCGATACCGCGAGCTAGCCCTACTCCCAACACGGCGCCTACAAGTGTATGCGTGGTGGATACCGGAATGCCGGTGCCGGAGGCGACAACGACGGTGCTTGCCGCCGCCAATTCTGCAGCAAAACCGCGACTAGGCGTAAGCTCGGTAATATTTCTGCCTATGGTCGCAATAACCTTGTAACCCCACATTGCTAGACCCGCGACGATACCGCCGCCGCCCAAGAGCAGGATCCAGAAGGGCAAACCGGACTGTTCAGAAAACTCTCCCCCGCTCCTCACCACACCGGCCACTGCCGCCAACGGCCCAATAGCGTTTGCCACATCATTCGATCCGTGAGCGAATGCCATCGAGCAGGCGGTGAATATCATCAAAACACCGAACACTTTCTCAACGCTGCTGAAATGAAAATCTTCGTTCTCAGCTGCCACTTCCTTAATGCCGCGCAGAAGTAAAACACCCAGGAGCATAGCAAATACACCTACTGCCACCGCGATACCCAGAGACTCGCCAAAACTAAAGTCCAGCCCCACATAGCGTAGGCCCTTCACCAAGGTTACCATCGCGATGATAAAGCCCACCATGAAGATATACAGCGGCACGTACTTCTTCGCATTAGCGAACGGGTCGTCGGTTTCGAGCACTAGTTTTTGTACGCTGCGGAAAATAAAGAAGGCGATGATGCCCGAGCACATGGGCGAGACAACCCAGCTAGCCACGATAGACCACACCTTGCTCCAAACCACGGCGTCTACGGAGATTCCAACTACGGCAAAGCCCACGATTGCACCGATTATTGAGTGGGTAGTCGAAACGGGCCAGCCATTGTGTGAGGCAATCAATAGCCAAATCCCCGCCGCTAACAGTGAGGACAACATGCCGTACACCAGCAGCTCTGGCGAATCGGCGAACCCCGCTTTTTCAATGTCGATGATGCCGCTACGAATAGTTGAGGTTACTTCCCCGCCTGCGAAGTAGGCTCCGGCGAATTCGAATACCATGGCGATAAGTATTGCCTGCTTGATAGTGATAGCCTTGGCGCCGACCGATGTGCCCATCGCATTGGCCACGTCATTGGCGCCCACACCCCAAGCCATGAAGAAGCCAAACACACAGGCCATTATCAGGAAAATAGTGCCGTATTGAGAGATTATGTCAGACATGTGCCACCTAGCTTCGTGTTGTTATTATTCTTTTTATCGCGCTATCAGCAGCAGTAGCCGCGCGCCCACGCTTTCGGAAATATCAGCCAGGTCGCCAATCTGATCGATGATTTTGTATAAAAACATAACATCAACTGGAGGCAGTGACTGCTCCAACTCGAACAGCTTAGCTCGCAACTTTACCTGGCTAACGTCAGTCTGATGCTCGAGATCATCCAGCTCATTGATTAGCCCCTCAACCAGCTCGACTTCTTTGCCTCGAAATCCGGTTTCCAACAACTCATCCAACTCATTTATTACTTTAAGCGCTTGCTTTGAAGCTAAGAAACTCTCGTTATAATAATCACGAACTTCTACAACGAGGCTCTCTGGGATTTCCATACGTCGGCCCAGCATGAGCCCGGCTACATCTTTAGCCCGGTTAGCGAGTTTATCTTGGGTAGAGAGGAGTTCTAACAGGTCTGTTCTGGGCACCGGAAGAAATAGGCTCTTCGGCAAATTCGTTCGCACATTGCTCTTAAGGTCATCCGCCAAATTTTCCTGCGCTCTAATTTCCTGCTGCACGGCGAATGCGACATCCCAATCCTTAACAAAACTTGCCTCAAGAAACTTGCCCAGCAATTCGACGCAGTGATGAGCAATCGCCATATGTTCTTGAATGGGCCGAATGGGAGAACGGCCAAATAAAGCGCTGAGTGGAGTTGACATAATCTAAGCCTGCTTTGATTTCTTGCGAGTATAGTTTTACTCTTTCACGAACACTACAACTTTGTCACATAATTGTAATATTATCGTCAAGGCTCACTAGGGGTTCTTCTCTCCAGTTAGCCGAAAGCGAACACCGGCATTAGCAATTGCTTGATCAGGCCGTGGTGTTACACTAGAGGGTCTCACCCAAACAACAATAATGAGGAGTGAGCATGAGCAGTATAAGCACTCAAATAAAGCATCTACTGGCGATCGCTACTTACGGCCTACTCTTTGCCGCTAGCGGCAGCAACGCCGAAGATGCAGGCAATCTCTACAACACGCGCTTCGATATCAATGCAGGCTTGAAATACTTCGAGCGGCAATGCTCGCGCTGCCACGGTTTCGATGCGAAGGGCAATGACGAAACCGGCGCACCGGACTTAACAGGCAGGCTATCTCGAGCCAGCTCAGATGTAGGCATCTTCAATATCATCCGTACGGGAGTACCCGGGACGGCGATGCTTCCGGTAGCTGCCGATCTACCCGACTCTCAGGTATGGCAACTCGTCGCCTATATAGGCTCACTCAGCACAGACCCTGCGAATATCGATTTGCCCGGCTCCGTGGTGGCCGGATCCAGACTGTTTGCCAATAAAGGTGACTGCAATAGCTGCCACATGATTGACGGGCAAGGAGGCAGGCTAGGACCAGATCTTTCTCGCGTTGGGGAGCGACGTAACCCGGAAGAATTACTCACGGATATTCTCGACCCACATCAAGAGGTTGCTCCGCGTTGGTGGACAATGCGCGTAACTGATAACGAGGGCGTCACAAGAGAGGGGCTGCGCATGAATGAAGACAGCTTCTCACTTCGAATAATGGATGCCGAGTCGAATCTTTGGTCTTATCCGAAGAGACAGCTAGCCTCCATCGAACGGGTCGAAGAATCGACCATGCCCAGTTATACACAGACTTTATCCGACAGCGAAGTAGATGACCTCGTGGCCTATCTATTTTCTCTGCGAAAGGAGAATTAAGCATGAATCGATCCATCGCTCTGCTAGCCCCTCTATTCCTTGGCTTAGGTCTGACCCTGCCCGTTCTCGCGCAGGAAGACGAATTTCAGACCGTTATCACGCCGGCTTTTAGTCCAGTCACCTGGGAACGCCTGATCAACGCCGAAGATGAACCCGAGAACTGGATGATGTACTCCGGCACTCTGGACAGTCAGCGCTACAGCCGCCTCGATCAGATCGACAAGAGCAACGTAGCCGAACTCGAAATGAAATGGTCTTACCAGATTCCGGTCATAGATCGAGCAGAAACAGTACCTACCGTGGTCGATGGCATAATGTTTATCACCGAGGCACCCAGTAATCTGACCGCTGTAGATGCCCGCACTGGTCGAGTATACTGGCGTTATGATCACGAACTACCCGATGATTTGCGTATCTGCTGCGGGCGTAACAACCGCGGCGTGGCCATACTGGGTGAGACGCTCTTCATGAGCACCCTGGATGCTCACCTCGTTGCCATAGATGCTCGCACAGGTAATGTTCTCTGGGACACCGAGGTGGCTGACTACGAGGCTGGATACAGCAAGACTGCGGCGCCGTTAATTGTCAAAGACAAGGTCGTAACCGGAATTGCCGGGGGCGAATTTGGAATCCGCGGCTTCATCGATGCCTATGACCCTGCTACCGGAGAACTGGAGTGGCGCACCTATGCTATTCCAGGTCCAGGTGAGCCCGGCAACGACAGCTGGTCTGGCGACTCCTGGAAAACTGGCGGCGCAGCCACCTGGATCACCGGCTCCTACGACCCAGATCTGAACCTGATTTACTGGGGCACAGGCAACCCCGGCCCAGACTGGAATGGAGACGTGCGCCTGGGTGACAACCTCTACTCAGATTCCGCCCTGGCACTGGATGGCGACACGGGCGAGATCGCCTGGCACTTTCAATTCACGCCTCACGATGTACACGACTACGACTCTATCCAAGTACCCATTCTCGCGGACATCGAATACCAGGGCAGCACACGCAAGGTAATGATGTGGGCGAACCGTAACGCCTTCTTCTACACTATCGATCGCGCTACTGGCGAGTTTCTGGAAGGAGATGCTTATGCATCACAAACCTGGGCTCAGGGGCTGGACCCTAATGGCCGCCCCATTCGCGTTCCCGGCATGGCACCTACCTACGAGGGCATTCTGGTATCCCCTCCTATCGTAGGCGCGACTAACTGGTACTCACCCGGCTACAGCCAGCAGACCGGTTTGTTCTACGTGACCTCTTTCGACGGCGAACAAGAATTCTTCAAACGTGACGAAGACTACGAAGAAGGCGAACGCTTTACCGGTGGTGGCGGTCGCTACAATCAACCTATGGACGCATTCCACAGCTCCATTCGCGCCATCAATCCTGCAACTGCACAGATTGAATGGGAATTTCCAATAATGCCACGCTCATCCGCAGGCATTACGACAACCGCAGGTGGGATCGTTTTCACCGGCAGCGCGGACGGCTATTTCTTCGCTCTGGACGCAGCTACTGGGGAAGAGCTATGGCATATCTCCCTGGGTGCACGAGTTCATGCAGCACCTATGACATACGCCGTTGACGGGAAGCAGTTCGTCACTATTGCATCAGGAAATGTGGTGTATACCTTCGGCCTGAAAGATGACTAAATTAAGTGACGCCTAACACGTTGAATCCAAGTAATGTTAGAGGGGTGATGTAGAGGCATGCACACGTTCGCCGATCCGCTTCTATACGCCTCTAGAATGGCCCCGGCCAAAACAGCTATTATCGACGGCAGCGAGTCAATCGATTTTGCCGAGTTGCATCGACGCTGCCGCCTCTTAGCCGGCGGCCTATTAGCTCTGGGCTTGGACAAGGGTGACCGAGTCGCCATTCTCGCTAGTAACGGCCAACGCTATATTGAAACCTATATGGGAGTGCCTGCCGCAGGGCTGGTGGTAGTCCCTCTCAACACACGTCATGCAGTCAGCGAATTAAAATATGCGCTAGAAGACTCGCAGACCAAGGTCTTGTTAATCGACCGAGACCCGGGCGAGCTAGCCAACTGCGTGGATCATGTCATCCTGATTCCCGATGCCTATGATGCGATGCTCAGCGCGGCGCAAGAGAGTGAACTGGGCGTCGATGTCAGAGAGTCTGATCTAGCCGGCCTTTTCTATACCGGGGGCACTACCGGTAAGTCCAAAGGCGTAATGCTCAGCCATCGCAATCTGATCGCAAACGCCTTTCACTATATGACCACCGTTCCACAGCGTGAAGATGACCTAATGCTGGTGATGGCACCCTTATTTCATGCGGCGGGTTCCAATGGTGTGATCGCCAATATTTGGACACTGGGAACCCAGGTCACACTGGCCGCGTTCGATCCTAAGATCGCGCTCGATTTGATACAGACCCACGGCATAACAGAAAGCCTTGGGGTCCCTACTATGCTTGCAGCGATTGCGGAAGAGCAGCATGCACGCCCGCGCAAGACAGACAGCCTAAAACTGCTTGTACATGGCGGTTCGCCGATAGCCACAGAAGTTCTTCGTCGAACCCATGCCGCCTTCCCCACCGCAGAGCTGATTGAAGTCTATGGAGCCACCGAGCTCTCACCAATTTGTACGATACTCACGAACGAACAGGAATTAATCGATTCCCCACTAGCAAGGTCCTGTGGCCGACCAGCGATAGGCAATGAGATTACTATACTCGCCCCCAATGGAGATGAGCTACTAGCGGGCGAAATTGGCGAAGTTGTAGTGCGTGGGCCAAATGTAATGCAGGGCTATTGGAACAAGAAAGAGCAGACGGCAGCTGTGCTTAAAGATGGCGCCTATTGGACCGGCGACTTGGGCTACATGGATGACGAGGGTTACGTATTTCTAGTCGATCGCAGTAAAGACATGATCGTTACCGGTGGCGAAAATGTGTATTGCACCGAAGTTGAAGAAATACTCTATCAACACCCTGCCATTCTCGAGGTCGCCGTCTTTGGCGTGCCCGATGAGAAATGGGGAGAAGCCGTATGGGCAGTAGTGGTGCCGCGGGAAGGTAATGAGATCGACAAAGGGCAGCTGATCGAATTTTGCCGCGAGCGCATTGCCACTTACAAAGTGCCCAAGGGCGTGGATGTGCAGTTAGAACCTCTCCCCAAATCGGGCCCAGGCAAAGTCCTGAAGAGGGAGC
>Ga0209308_10002786_pt1 | contig 14836 bp, 11 predicted proteins | sample COGITO_mtgs_1204_3_FD_184806 | JGI IMG/M metagenome (GOLD analysis project Ga0209308, IMG submission 184806) | Pelagic marine microbial communities from North Sea - COGITO_mtgs_120405 (SPAdes) (version 2) | ecosystem: Environmental > Aquatic > Marine > Epipelagic ...
GCACTATGCCCTCGACACCGAAGTCAGCAATATTTGTTGTGCGCATATGCTGTGCGCCAATTCGATTCTGATACATGCCTGTTGCAATCGCAGCGCGGCTTGGCGCGCAGACTCCAGAGCTTGAATATACTTGTGTGTAACGGATGCCTTCGTCTGCCAGGCGCGTCAAGTTTGGTGTTGCAACTGTATTGTCACCGAATGGAGGAATAATGGCGCTGAGGTCTTCAGCAACCAGCCAAAGGATGTTAGGTTTTTGTGGAAGCTTGGGGCCGCTAGCTTGCTCGGACTTGGCTGTCTCCTCGTTGCTGCATTGGCTGATAGCTAAAACCAATACAAGCAAGCCAATAAACTTTCCGGCTTTTTGATGACTGTTAGCTAGGAACCCTGACTCCGATGTGTGCATTTTTTTGGTTCTGAAAGACAAATAGTATGTAATTGATTGCTAGCCGGTTCGGATGCCAAAAGAATTTACACCGGTGCCAGCATAGCCGCCCTAGTTTTTTACTGTTCTGAATCCAATATGACTTGTCCCCAGCCCGGTATCTTGTGCTTCGCGTGCCGCAGGCCTGAATCGCAGGCAATAGTTTTCTGCGCACAGATAAGACCCGCCCTTGATTACTTTTTCCGGGACAGCAGAGGCGGCAGTGTTAATACTTTGCTCCAGAGTCGGACCCGTTGGGTTGTCCGAGTCATGCTTATTGTGTTCTGGGTAGTACCAGTTTGAGGTCCATTCCCAGACGTTGCCGATTAAGTCGTAAGCACCGTAGTCATTGGCACCGAAGCAACCTACTGGGGCTAACCCATGGTGTCCATCCTCGGCGCTATTGTGCTGTGGAAAGCTGCCTTGCCAGGTATTAGCCTGATGCTGCCCGTGGGGAGCTAGCTCATTGCCGCCCCAGGGGAATACTGCGTCGCGCCTGCCGAGAGCGGCCAACTCAAATTGGGCCTCGGTTGGAAGCGAGCGATCAGCCCAATTCGCAAAAGCTTGCGCGTCTTCGTATGCCACGTGGACTACCGGGTAATTATCTTTGCCCCTAATGCTGCTATTGGGCCCATCGGGGTGCCGCCAATTGGTGCCGGGTACCCAAGACCACCAGTTTGTCGCAGCTTGACCGGGCTCTGGAGGGGTGAATAGAACCGAGCCTGGCTTGAGGAAATTTTCTGGCACATCGGTTGGCCAGTCGGCGGGGTTGGGGGTGCGCTCAGCCACTGTTAGGTAGCCGGTTGCTTCGACAAAGGCGGCGAACTGGCTGTTGCTGACTTCGTGAGCATCGATCCAAAAGCCGTCCAGGGAAACTTTGTGAGCAGGGCCTTCCTCCTGATAGAGAGCATTGTCACCCATGATAAATTCTGCTTCATTTATCCATACCTGAGTGGCTGTCTCATTCAGACACGAATCGTCTGCAGCTGCTTGAGCAAAGCCTTTCTGAGCAACAGTGAGTGCAAGTAACAGGGCAGTGGTGACCGGAAGGATATTCATGTTAAAGACCGGAATTCCTGAATTATGAAAAGAGGTAGTGTAAAGCCTGAAAAAGTATAGCATACGCTCGGTCTTCTAAAATACTGACTGATTGCGATGGTCGCCAAACTTAGGCCGAACTACATTCTTTAAAGGAATGCTCATGCCTCCTGTAGCTTCCAGCCAGTCATAGACTTCGCTGGCAAACCCAGCAATGCTCTCTTGGTGTTCTGGAGCATCGATCAGGTTTTGCATCTCATTAGGGTCGGCCTGAAGATCATAGAATTCATTGGTGTCCCACACGCCATGATAGCGAATATATTTGTAGCGCTCTGTGCGTATACCAAACATTGTTGGTGTCTGGGGGAAATCCATCTCCCAGTAGTATTCATAGAATATCCTATCGCGCCAGGGAATCTCTTCGCGACTGAATAGAGGGATAAACGAAGCCCCCTGCATTTGCGTTGGCATGCTAAGACCTGCTGCCTCCAAAATAGTTGGAGCAATGTCGATGTTCTGCACCAGTGATTCGATAGGAGCGCCGCCTTGCAGCCGTGAAGGCCACCTAACTAATAGAGGGACTTTAGCGGATTCTTCATAGAAGTGTCGCTTGTCAATTAATCCATGTTCGCCAAAAGAGAAGCCATTGTCTCCCATATAAATCACTAAGGTGTCTTCTGCCAAGCCGTTGGCATCAAGATAGTCCAGCACTGCACCCACGCTATCATCTATGCCCATGAGGGTTTCTGTGTAGCGCTGGAAGAATTCTTCGAAGTCGATGTCGCCGTGGTACATGTAGTCGACTCCATGCCAGGACTCTCGCTGTTGTTTTACCCAGTCGGGAATGCGGCGTTGCCCGTAGTAGTCGCGACCACGCAGAGGTTCACTGTCAGCGCTGCCTGTTGGTAGTTCAGGAGTTCCATAATTTGGCGTGTCGAAACTTGGTGGGTAGACTATAGCCTCTTCTTGATAAAGCCCCTCATGGCGCTCGGCAGGTTGAAACTGAGAGTGCACAGCCTTGTGCGATAAGTACATAAAGAACGGTTGATCCTCATTGCGCTCATCCAGCCAGTCGACGGCATGTTCGGTTAACACATCAGTGATATAGGTAGATTGATCATAGGTCGTACGCTCGCCATTTATGTTTAGTGTCGGTCCGTAATAGACACCTTGTCCCCGAAAACTCTCCCAGTGATCGAACCCAGGTTGTGGCTCGTCGCTGTGATTGCCCATATGCCACTTGCCGAAGTAGCTGGTCTGATAGCCTGCTTCCTGTAGATACTGAGGGAAAAAAGTGAGATTACCAGGGTCAGGAGCGGCATTATCAATTACCGTGTGGGTATGGGAGTACAGTCCCGTGAGGATCGATGCTCGAGACGGTGAGCATAACGAGGTAGTGACATAGGTATTGGGGAAGTAGGCTCCTTCATTGGCCAATCGGTCGAGATTCGGGGTTTCCAGCCACGGCACCTTGCCGGTAAAACCCATGAAATCGAAGCGATGATCGTCGGAGAGAATGTAGATGATATTCTTGGGGCTGGTATTGGCCAGCGTTTCCAGGCGAAGAGGGCTCTTTTCGTTACTGCAGCTAACAATGAAAGTAGATAGTAAGCAGATAGCTGGAATCATGTGGTTTTGCATAGGAGCTCCCCTCGGTTTTACGTTCTCACAAGACATGAATTGCAGCTTGTGCGACTTATTCTTCGTTGTTTCATAGGATAACCAATTTAGTCGCAGATGGAACTGTTAAAGCTGAAGTCAGGACAGTAAATAGTTAACGCCATTGGAGTCAATAAGTTAAAACTGCTAAAGCAGGGTGTGTTGAGAAGTGTGCTATGGTATTCGAGTAATCTACGCTTAACCATCTCAGACTGACCCTTCGACCATTTTCTGATGCAGCGAAAATTTTCTGGCGCGACATGCCATTTTTGAGCCTTAAGCCCAGGATATATCGAGCAGCCTGAGTGAAATTGAGAGATTTTAGTGTCTTTCGACTGATAAAGAGTTGGTCGCAAGCCGGGGATTCAAGGTGTTTGGCTGGGATAGGGTTGGTTGCAGTCTTAATATTTCCTATACTCGATACCTAATCATTCGCAGATTAGCAGATTCATAGCAGTAGAATTATAGACTGCGCAAATTTCAGTTATGCAGGGCATAGCCATAAGAGGAAGACATGATAAGAAACACAATACTTTTCCTAACGGTGCTAGGAGTTGCTTCAACCGCAAATGCGCAGGACCAGGTACCTGTTGGTGATGCATTGACCCGCGCCCGAGCAGCTGACGGCAGTTATATAAGTTGGCGTGAGCATCTCATCGATGACCCCACTGAGTCTGGTGTTCCATTCAGTGGTAGTGACGGTCTGGTAATGGGCGATATAGACAACGATGGATTCGAAGATATTGTCTCTGTCCATGAGTCTGATTCCACCTATGATTCTGCGACCTTTGATGACGGCTTCGAGCCTCCGGCTGCCGGTCATGTGCGTATTGCGTTTGGAACATCGGACCCTGATCGATGGGTCAATATAACCCTGGCCGAGGCAGCGGAAGTAGGTGCTCCTGAGGATGCCGTGCTGGTAGATGTTAATCGTGACGGTTATCTGGATGTTTTTGTCGCCGCTGAGCTTGCTCACCTGATATATCTGGAAAACCCGGGAGCTAACGCGCGTTCCACGGCATGGGAACGTTTGATTCTTCCCCAGAGTTTAAATCGCGGATCTTATATTCGTGTCTTCGCCGCTGATTTGAACAGCGATGGAATTCCTGAAATCATTGCTCCTAACAAGGGCGCCCAGCGCCCCAGCCCAGCGGACTACGCGCGCTCAACACCGGTTGAACTATTTACTCTGCATGGTGACCCGCTAGATGGTGACAGTTGGCAGCGAGAAATTCTTGGGCGCTATAGCATTCCGCAGAATTCAGAAACCGTAGATCTTGACGGCGATGGTGATCAGGATATCGTGGTTGGAACCCGTGGAGAAAATCGTATTCTCTGGTTCGAGAACACTGGTGGGCTAGAGTTTGTTGAGCATGCCATCGGTATCAATGGTGGCACTATGCAGGGCTTCAATCTGGAGTACGTCGATCTCTCGGGTGACGGTCGCCTCGATATTGTCGGTGCCGGCAGACCACCGGGCTTGATGTGGATCGAACAACCAGCGGAGCAGGGCGACGCCTGGAATGGTTTTCAAATAGGCACGTTCCTGCCGGATAGCATGACTGGCATGGAGCTGGCCGATATCGACGGTGATGGCGACACTGATGTAATTGCCGGCAGTTACAGCAGGGGAGATCGCATGGAAGACGACTCCACAATGAACATAGGTGGCGCGTTAGGAAGAATTGGCTGGTTTGAAAACCCGGGTGATGCTAAGACAGAATGGACGCGTCATGATATCTCCAGGCGTAAACGTGGCATGTTCGACAAATTCATTGCTCGCGATTTAGACAATGATGGCGACATGGATTTCATTGGCACTCGCGGAAATAGTTATCCTTATGATGGTGTGTTCTGGCTTGAGCAGGTGAGAACAGCGACGCCGGTAGCTTCTTTTCAAAGAGCAAGAGATGTGGAAAGCGGCGAAATGCCTTTGCCCTGATTTCGTTGAGAAAAGGGGGCAGGTTTATTTTTTCAAAAAAAATTGGGAGGTCCGGGCGCAAGAGTCCAAAGCATTCGGCTATTTTATGTAAGCAGGAGCAGGCCTTTTTTCTAAGGATGTGTGGTGCGTCGTCACTAGCTGCTGAGGTATTGTGCAAATCTCCGCAGTTGTAACGAGCGTTGAAACGCAGCGCTCTCTACAAAAAATTATCGATGGGTTCAAATTCCTGTTCTGAGTTCATCGCGTTGGGGTCGTTCTCCTCCATGAAAAGATCAGCACCACCGAGCGTACCTAAAAACTCATCGAAGCCCTGATCAGTAGCGAGTCTATAACAGGTTCTATTGTCACGGTTATAATGCAAATATGCTGTAGTGAAGCGAGCTCTATGTACTAAGGCAATACGGTATTCAAAGCAGTAATTAGCTTGTCTACTTCCTCAATAGTATTATAGTGCGTCATTGAAACTCTTATTGTGCCGTTGGCCCCTAGTAACCCCATGCTTTCTATCAGACGGCGAGCGTGAAAGTCTCCAAATCGAATAGCGATTCCGTGCTCGTCCAGTTTTTTACACACCTGTTCCGGGTCCTGATTTTCGATGGTAAAGCTTATGGTCGCGACTCTCGAAGGATCTGTGCCTGAGGGATTGCCAATCACTTGGCAATCATTTCGTTTTCGTAAATAACTGAGTAATCGCTCAGAAAGTACAATCTCCTGTTCCTCAATTTGCTGAAATGCAGCCTCCAGTTGCTCACGCCGAGTCCCATTTTCACAGGTATGCGCACCGAGACTTGCTAAGTAGTCAACAATCGCTCCGGAAGCATATGAAAGCTCGTAATTAGCATTTCCAGGCTCAAGTTTTGCGGGAATTTTATTCGCGTCGTAAAAATAATGATACAAATTGGCGAGGTCATACATGTGCTCATATTTACAATAGAGTGCAGCGTGGTGAGGGCCATAAGTTTTGTAAAGGCTCAGCACATAGAAATCTACATTCCACGAGCTTACATCAACTGCTCTGTGCGGTGCATAGGCAACACCATCGACACAAATTCTTACGTTTCGCTCATGCACAAACTGAGCGATTTCTTTTACGGGATTGATAGTGCCAAGAACATTTGAGACATGGGTGCAGCAAACAAGTTTAGTCTTGTCCGTCATAAGCTTGTCTAGCTCATCTAACTCGAGTTCAAGGGTTAGTTTGTTCATGTTCCAAAATTTTATATTGACGCCAATTTCTCGCAATGCAACCCAGGGACCAATATTAGATTCATGATCAGTATTAGTGACCACAACTTCATCTCCGGCTTGAAACTGATGCGCCATAGCCTTGGCTAAAGACTGCACGAGAACAGTAGTAGAGGGGCCGAATACAATTTCTTCAGGCCTTGAAGCATTAAATAGGGTGGCGATATTCTCACGACCCTCAGCTAGTGAGCTAGCAGCTTTTAGGGACAGTTCATAGCTGCCACCTGTTTGCACATTATTTGAATAGTAGTATTGAGTAATCTTGTCGACGACACCTTTTAGAATTTGTGAGCCGCCGGCGTTGTCCATCAGTGTCCAGTCTGTAGCTAGACCGGGGAACTGTTTTCTTACAAATTCAATATCAAGAGCCACGTTATTTTCCTTAGATGGGTTTAGATTAATGTTCTAATACGTTTTTGAGAAACGCGAGCGTGCGAGGTTCCCTGGTCGCATCAAATATGTCTGTTGGTGTCCCGCTTTCGACGATTTGACCTGCATCCATGAAAATAACGCGATCAGATACTTGCCGTGCAAACGCCATTTCATGGGTCACGACGATCATAGTGACGCCTTCGTCGGCAAGTTTTCGGATGACATTCAAAACCTCCCCCACCATCTCTGGATCAAGTGCTGATGTAGGTTCGTCAAATAACAAAATTTTGGGTTCCATGGCTAGAGCTCTGGCAATAGCAACCCGTTGTTGCTGACCTCCAGAAAGTTGCCCAGGATATTTGTCAGCTTGATCCGAGATGCCTACGTTATCCAGTAACGTGAGTGCTCTTTTAGTTGCGACTTCAGTAGATATCTCGTCGACGCGCATAGGTGCTAGCTTTACATTTTCCAATATGGTCATGTGAGGGAAAAGGTTGAAATTCTGAAAGACCATGCCGACATTTGCGCGAACATTCTTGAGATCGGCTCCTTTTCTTACAACCGTACCATTAACCGTTATCTTTCCTGAATCGTCATACTGTTCTAGCAAGTTTATGCAACGAATGAGTGTTGATTTGCCTGAACCTGAAGGGCCAATAACGCTAACAACTTCTCCCTCGGCAACTTCGAGATTGACGCGTTGCAGTGCCATAAACTTTCCGTAATGCTTTGAAACATTCTCTAGTCGGATTAGCGAGCCCATTACTGGTTCCTCTTGCTATATTTTTTTTCAAGGTGGGAAACGGCAAGAACCATGGGCAATAAAACAAGCAGGTAAATTCCAGCGGCAGCTATCAAAGGTGTTGGATTGGCAGCGATCGCCTGCGCTTGGGTGGCCTGTTTGAGCAGGTCAGGCATCGCCACAACTGAAGCCAGTGCAGTGTCTTTGATGACATTAATAGAATTGTTGGTAAGTGGAGGTATCACTATTCTGGTTGCCTGGGGCAGAATTACATCTTTCATCATGTGCGCGAAGCTAAGCCCTAATGCTTGTGATGCTTCGAATTGTCCCTTTGGTATAGCTTCAATCCCGGAGCGGAAAATTTCAGCAGTGTAAGCGCTAGACACAATGATCAATGCAGTAACCGCAGCAGTGAACGGCGATAAGCTAATACCAACAAAAGGTAGTGCGTAGAAAATCACGATAAGCAATACGAGCAAAGGTATAGACCGGAACACATCGATGTAAACTTTTGCGATCACTCTCGCAATTGCAGGTGCATAAAGTCGGTTCAGTGCTAGCAGCAAACCGAAAAAAAGTCCGATCACGATGCTTGCCAGGCCAAGCTTAAGCGTGGTCGTAAGACCGAGTAACAGCATCGGTAATGTTTCGACAAATACTGCCTTATTTAGGAACGTGTCCATAAAGTTTAGGAGTAGACCTGCCTTTACGCCGGGCATGGCGGTCACTTTTGCGGTTGATGTGCTTTCTTCTGCCAAGACACCAAACCATTTATTGTGTAGTTCGTTAACAAGTCCTTCTTGTTTTAGAGTTGTGATGATTTCGTTGACGCTCAATGCCAGCTCGTCATCTTTTCTGAACATCATGGAGTAGCTGCCACCCGTTCTTATGCGTTCTACAACTTTGAGTTCGGGTTTGTCTTTTGTGTAATATTGCATGGCAGGAATATCACTGATGTACCCGGCAACTCTACCTATTTGTAGGTCTAGCGCAGCAGGGGCAATCCCCTCGTAGCGCCTAATCTCTTTAAAACCGTATTGTTGTTGATTTTCTGATGCCCAGATATCGCCAGTGGAACCCGTATCCACAGCGACAACCTCGTCTTGCAGGTCGTTGACGGACGTAATGTTGCTGTCGCTTCTGATTGTAAGTGATTGGTCGCTGTCATAATAAGGCTGTGCGAAGGAGACAGAGGTGAGTCTTTGTTCGGTAATCGTAATCGATGAGATGGCAATATCGATTCTGGAGGACTGTACGGCAGAGAAGAGACCGTTAAAGGGTATATTGATGATCTCTATTTCTCTGTTTAGCCGTTTGGCAACTTCATTGACGAGGTCAATTTCAAACCCTATCAACTCGCCAGCAGTATCTTGGAATTCCCAGGGAACATTGCCAATGTTTGCGCCGGCGATGAGAACGTTTTCATCCCTGCTTGCCGCGCTAATAGGTGCCAAGTAAGTAGCCAGAGACATCTGTATCAATACAAATTTCAATATGAGCTTTTGAAAATACAAGAGTTGCTATCCTGACCTAGAGCGAGCTTTTTTAGCTAATACATAATACTACCCGATTTAGTGTTCCGGTGCAGGAACGCACGAGTGACGAATTCTCCTGGAGCGAATTAGTACAGCAGAAGGCTGGCCAGAGGCCGAGTGCCTGGACGTACAAGTACATAGAACCACCGACACGAGGATTTCAGTAGGCTGCGTGGACAATTCTTCAATTGAATCAACGAGTTAAAGATGGAAAAACAGGCTGTGTTAAGAAGTGTGCTAATAATCCGCTGAACAGGAAGAAGAAAACTATTGTATTTCTACTCTTACCCCTTTATATCTCTAAGTAATCATTATTAGCCGATAATCTGGACTCTACGTAATTATGGTCAAATCACAATTTAAAACACTTACCCTAATCGTCTTTTCTTCGTTGTTTATCAGTCAGAGTTATTCGGCTGACGATAGCAAAAAACTCGATGTCTCAGATTCCGCCTTCAAATGTATAAGCGAGTTAGCGGCGAGCGGGAGATTCTTTGTTGATAACATTTTGGGAAATCTGGATGCGACCCTGGCGGTCGCCAATTCCAGCAGTGGGGGTAATTACCCACCCGGATCTTTACTGACTCTAGTGCCAAACGAAGCGATGATTAAGCACCAGCAAGGTTGGAATCCAACCACTAACGACTGGGAATTTTTCCTGCTGGATCTTTCTGCAGAAGATACAAGTATTTCGGTGCGAGGCGGCGCTGAAGTGGCTAGTCCATCAGGAAGTTGTTTCGGTTGCCACCAGTTGGCACGCCCCGAGTGGGATCTGGTCTGCGGCGTCGATCACGGCTGTGCACCGATTCAATTTAACCTTCAACAAATTCGTGCTGCCCAGGCGATGGATCCGCGGTGCACTAACGAAAACTAAGGTTTGAATTCAAAGGGTAGGGGAGAGATGCTGCTCAGGGGCGGAAGAATTCAAACAGGCTTTGGCCTGTTTGTCCCCCGCGGGCTTCGCGCTGGCGCGCTCGTTGCTAACTGCTTCGCAGTTGGTCGAACCACCGAGACGAGGATTTTCAATAGATGTGCTGTAATTAAGTGTAGTTAGATCAATAACTTAAAATTAACAAAGATAAATGTGCTATGTGGTGTGTCATACCAAAGTGTATGAGTTTTTCTGTAACGATCACATTCCTACCACATTCACAGACTACCCAGCCGCAGTTGATGGCCGATTCCATCGTGCTCGATTAGCTTTGATTCAATTCAGCAGTACTAGAGCGTCCGTATAATTTGGCTTAGATAGGTTTTCTTGAAAAAGTCACAAGTCTCGGTATCGGCAATGGTGCAAGTTATGTTATCGAAACTGATCTGAGGATTTTCTGAATCGGCTATAACTAGATCGAACACTAATCCCGTAGAGTCTTGGGTGTCGGACTTAACAACGATTTCTAAGTTACTCAGCCTCAACTCTTCTGAAATAGTCATCGTATAAGCGCCGATGTGCGAGTATGGATCATCGGCCGTTCCTTTCTCAAATATAAGAACTACAGCTATTCCATTAGACTCATACAACACAAGCTCACCGCCCCATTGAAGCTTATAAACGGCTTTCAGAGAGCCTGTCGCCAACAGTGCGCTCATCCCCGTCAACTCTTCTGACAGGTCGGTTTCGATACAGGCTTCATGATCAGCTGGTAGGCAATAAGTTGTTTTCGAAACAAATCCAACTGGTGATTGAGTAAGCTCAATTCCTTCGTTAATCTCAGTGTCAGTTATCGCTAATACACTTTTATTTCCTGTCTGACTGCCTTCATATTTTGACCAATTGCCGGTGACACTAAAAGTGTAGAACCTTATGAGATCGCCGTTTGATATATGAACTGCATACCATCCTGGGATCGACGGTAATGAGTAAATGCCGTCTGAGACCTGAGCAAAAGATTTTGAGACCATAAACTATATAGCTAAGACGACGAGAAGCTTTTTCATAAAAATATTCCTGTTAGTGCGAAATATTCGCAGTTTTTGCAATAAAAATTCAAAAGTAAATCCCATTGACCCTAAAATCCAACTAAATTTACAGCATTCCGCAACTTATCTACGCTTACATCAATATATCGCTGAGTAGTCGCCAAGTCTCGATGCCTCTTTGTCCCCCGCGGGCTTCGCGTTGGCGCGCTCGTTGCTAACTGCTTCGCAGTTGGTCGAACCACCGACACGAGGATTTTCAGTAGATGTGTTGATGCTCCACCAAAGTGAAGCAGAGGTCTAATACTTAGCTGTTACGGAGCTTGGCCTGCGCCGCGGCTAATCTGGCAATTGGTACGCGCGGTGGAGAACAGCTTGCGTAGTTCAGGCCCACACGGTGGCAGAAATCGATAGAGTTAGGGTCGCCAGCGTGCTCGCCGCAGATGCCTAGCTTGAGATCCGGCTTGGTGGAGCGGCCGCGCTCTACAGCGAATTCCATGAGTTTGCCCACGCCACGTTGGTCGATGCTGGCGAACGGGTTCTTGTTGTAGATTTCTTTCCTCTGGTATTCGTCATAGAACAGACCCATGTCGTCGCGACTCAGGCCGAGGGCGGTTTGGGTCAGGTCGTTGGTACCGAAGCTGAAGAAGTCTGCTTCTTTGGCGATCTCATCGGCGGTGATGGCAGCACGTGGTACCTCGATCATGGTGCCTACCAGGTAGCTGAAGCGCACTTTGCGTTTCTTCATAACTTCCTTGGCTACTCGGTGCACGATGGCGAGTTGGTCTGCCAGTTCTTCACGAAAGCCCACTAGAGGGATCATGATTTCTGGTTTCACCTTAATCTTCTTCTTGCCCTTAAGTACCTGAGCCGTCGCTTCGAAGATAGCGCGGCTCTGCATCTCGGTGATCTCCGGATAGATGATGCCCAGGCGGCAGCCACGGCAACCTAGCATCGGATTCTCTTCGTGTAGAGACTTGATGCGGTCGATGACGAAATCCAGCGGCACATCTAATCTCTCTGCCAGCTGGCGTCTTACGACATCATCTTGGGGCAGGAATTCGTGTAGTGGTGGATCCAGCAGGCGAATAGTCACCGGGCGGCCGTTCATGGCCTTAAAGATGCCCACAAAATCTTTCTTCTGAAAAGGCAGCAACTTTTTCAGGGCAGAGCGACGCTGTACTTCGTCAGCGGCAAGAATCATCTGGCGCATATAGTCGATGCGGTCGCCTTCGAAGAACATGTGCTCAGTTCGACACAGACCGATGCCTTCTGCGCCGAAGGCTACAGCCTGGCTGGCCATGTTTGGGGTGTCGGCATTGGTTCGAATGTTCAGGCTGCGGTGCTTGTCAGCCCACTTCATGACTGTCTGGAACAGCTCGTAGGTGTAGCTCTTGCTTGGCTTCAGCTTGCCTTCCAGAACGCGCTTGACCTCGGAATCGGTACTCTCGATCATGCCCTTGTAGATGGCGCCGGTGGTGCCATCGATAGAGATGTAATCTCCCTCATTGAGCACAGTCTTGCCCGCGGTCAGGGTTTTCTTCTCGTAGTTGATCTTGATATCGCTAGCGCCACAGACACAGACCTTGCCTAATTGCCGGGCGACTAGAGCAGCATGGGAGGACACACCGCCGCGAGAGGTGAGAATGCCCTGTGAATGCAGCATGCCCTTGAGATCGTCAGGGGAGGTCTCTGTGCGGCAAAGCACAACCTTCTTGCCTTCGCGGGTTGCCTTCTCGGCTTGCGCCGCTGTGAATGCGATACGTCCAGTGGCTCCGCCGGGGCCAGCAGGCAGGCCAGTAGCAATGACGGTCGCGGCCTTCAAGGCCTTGGGGTCGAACACCGGCACGAGCAGGGAGTCGATCGATTCGGCAGGGATCTTCAGTAGCGCCGTCTCAACATTCATCAGGCGCTCCTTCTGCATCTCCACCGCGATTCTCACGGCAGCCAGCCCGGTACGCTTGCCATTTCGGGTCTGCAGGATAAACAGCTTCTTCTTCTCGATGGTGAACTCGAAGTCCTGCATATCTTTGAAGTGTTTTTCCAGTTTGGCGCGAACCTTCTCCAGGTCTTTGAAGCTCTTGGGCATTTCCTTCGCCAGCATGCTGATGGCGTTCGGCGTGCGAACACCTGCTACGACATCTTCGCCCTGGGCATTGATCAGGTATTCACCATAGAACATTTTCTCGCCGTTGGCGGGGTCGCGGGTGAAGGCGACACCAGTGGCGCTGTCGTTACCGGCATTACCGAACACCATGGCCTGTACATTGACAGCGGTACCCCATTCGGCGGGAATGTCATATTCCTGACGGTAGAGGATGGCGCGATCGTTTCTCCAGGAGCCGAACACGGCGCTGATAGCGCCCCAAAGCTGCTGCATGACATCCTGTGGGAATGCACTGCGGGTGCGCTTGCGAATTAGCGCCTTGTATCGGGTCACCAGGGTCTGCAGGTTTGCTGTGCTGAGCTCGTTATCGGACTCAATATGCAGGGAGTGCTTGAGTTTCTCGAGGATGATGTGGAAAGGGTCTTCCTCTTCCTCGGTGCGGGCGGTAACGCCCATAACTACGCCGCCGTACATCTGGATGAAACGGCGATAGCAGTCCCACGCAAATCGAGGGTTGTTTGACACATCGGCCAGACCTTCGACCGTATCGTCATTCAGGCCAAGGTTGAGGATGGTATCCATCATGCCGGGCATGGAATCTCTGGCCCCGGAGCGCACAGAGACCAGTAGTGGATTCTTGCGGCCGCCAAATTTCTTACCTAGTTGCTTCTCGACGCTAGTAACCGAGCTTTCCACCGATTGGCGCAGGGCCGCAGGATAGCGCTGCTGGTGATCGTAGTAATAGGTGCAGACTTCGGTGCTGATAGTAAAGCCAGGAGGGACTGGCAGGCCTATGGAGGCCATCTCCGCCAGATTAGCGCCCTTGCCGCCTAGCAGCTCGCGCATAGTCGTATTGCCGTCTGTCTTCTTGCCGAATTCGTAGACGAATTTCTTGCTCTTGGAAGATTTTTTGCTCTTATTGGGTTTATTGATCTGGGGTCTGCTCATATCGCGAAAAATACCTTAGTAAATCTACACCATTTTATTCTCAGCCCTACAGGGGTGAGATGTTCGCCGTGGCAGCCCATGGAAACTGTCAGGAAGACCTAACCAATGCGGCTTTCAGCGGAAGCCAGCTGCTCGATTTTTGCACAGAAAGGACGGCAAAATGCCGTCCTGTGCGGGTAGGGGAGGATAATGCACTTGCACGTCAAAATCCAGCGCTTGCGCGTTTGGCGCGGGCATCTCTAAGTGTAAGTTAGCACAGTTGTCTCTCTTAACCTAAGGCATGCAATCGGGTGCTACAAAGCTGAGTTATAGCTATATTCGACACTGTTGTTTTAAGCGAATTCAGAGTTAGATTGCTTCAACGATCGCGTATAACTTTGCTTTGCAGAAAAGTTTTGAGCTCTTTGACGTCGTTGGAATAGTTCATTCAAGTACTTGGGTGCATTTAATACAATGCTCCAGCGAGTCGCAAAGCTGACACGAATGGTCTTGTGCGTCTTTTTACTAGCCATAACAAAAGACTCGCCCTCGTAGATGCAAGTGGGGTTTGCCATGCTCATAAATCTTTCCATGCACTTGTTGTTTGAGTTCTGCATTAATAGTACAAACCGCTTTCGGCTCATGAAAATATCTTTAATGAGATGCCCCCAACCCTTGAGCTGCATAGAAGGACTTTTAAGAGCGGGCCCTATCCATAGTCCATTGACTTCCATCATTTCAAATTCTTCATTTTTAAAGAACTTATTATTTCTTTTTGCTTCGTCTGGAACGAAAAGTAAACTTCTATGGACTTCCCAGGGTTTACTAGACACCTTCTAGCTTGGAAAAATAGTCTTCTTCAAACCTAGCTGGAGAAACGCCTCCAGTATGGCTATGTCGCTTTATCGGATTGTAGAACATCTCAATAAAA
>Ga0209308_10002791_pt1 | contig 14827 bp, 12 predicted proteins | sample COGITO_mtgs_1204_3_FD_184806 | JGI IMG/M metagenome (GOLD analysis project Ga0209308, IMG submission 184806) | Pelagic marine microbial communities from North Sea - COGITO_mtgs_120405 (SPAdes) (version 2) | ecosystem: Environmental > Aquatic > Marine > Epipelagic ...
TAGTTATGTCTTGCTCGATGGCCGATGACTCAATGTGTTTAACAGCAATTTGGTTTAGAAGGAGAGGCGCGTGGTAGCGAAGGTACAGGTGGGCAAAGGAGAGATGCCTGCAGTCGGGTTAGGCTTGTGGAAAATTGCGCGTGAGGACACCCCTGAAATGGTCCGGAGCGCGATTGAAGCGGGTTACCGTCATCTCGACAGCGCTGCCGATTACGGCAATGAAGCAGAGGTCGGCGAGGGGATCCGTTTGGCGTTGCAGCAAGGATTGGTCGATCGCGAGTCCCTGTGGGTGACTTCCAAGCTTTGGAATACGTATCACCGGCCAGAGCACGTTCGATCCGCCTGTGAACGCACCCTGAAAGATTTGGGGCTGAGCGAGCTGGATTTATATCTGATTCATTTCCCGATTGCCCTCGAGTATGTCGACTTCGCGACGCGCTACCCGCCAGAGTGGCTAGCCGACCCAGAGGCAGAGACACCTAAAATGAAGCCTGATGCGGTGCCGCTCGCAGACACCTGGGGTGCCATGGAAGCACTGGTTGAGGCGGGCCTCGTCAAAGAAATTGGTGTTTGTAATTACAATACTGGGTTACTCCATGACTTGATGGCTTACGCCAAGATTAAACCGGCGATGTTGCAGATCGAAGCTCACCCTTATCTGACGCAGGCTCGGCTACTGCGCGCCGCAACGCAGTATGGGATTACGGTTACCGCGTTCTCACCGCTGGGTGCACTGTCGTATCTGGAGCTGAGCATGGCAGCAATCGGCGAGTCGGTTCTTGAGCAAGCGGTGGTTCAATCCGCCGCAAAGAGGCTGGATCGGACGCCCGCACAAGTCGTTCTCCGATGGGGGATTCAACGTGGGACCGCGGTGATTCCAAAGACCAGTCAGCCCGCGCGGTTGAAGGAAAACAAAGCCTTGTTCGACTTTGAATTAACCGACGAGGAAATGTTAGCCATCTCTGCGCTGAACTGTGACAGACGGTTTAACGACCCCGGCCATTTTTGCGAGGAGGCATTCGGCTGTTTTTATCCTATCTATGACTGATGGTGATTGAACAGCACGGTAAACTCAGGATGCCCTTATTTACTCCACAACCCATTGCGCTGCAGCAACGCCATACTGATTCAGCGTTTCCTCTTGTGTTGACGCCGGCCCATGAGGAGATCAATTTCGACGAGATCGCTCAGGAGCGCGAGGCGCTGATGGCTCTGCTCGCGCTCCATGGTGCTATTGTTTTTCGCGGTTGTGGTGTCTCTGGTGATCAGCGTTTCGATCGCTTTGTCGCGTCTTTTGGTCTTGAAAATTTCCCGTATGACGAGTCCCTGTCGAATGCGGTAAGACGAAATCGAACCCCCCGCGTTTTCACCGCCAACGAGGCGCCGTGCGACGTGGAGATTTTTCTGCATCACGAGATGGCGCAGACACCGCTTTTCCCTCGCTATTTATTTTTTTGCTGTGAACAGGCAGCTAAAGTCGGCGGCGCAACACCGTTATGTCGCTCCGACGTGTTATTGCAAAGATTGCAGGCGAGACTACCGCGCTTCATTGAACGGTGCCGGCAACAAGGCGCCTGTTATTCCCTCGTCATGCCGGCCGCTGCAGATCAAGCCTCGGGGCAGGGTCGAAGTTGGCGAGACACGCTGGGTGTTGAATCGAGGGAGGCTGCCGAGGCGAGATTGGCGTCACTCGATTATCAGTGGCAGTGGCTGCCTGAGGAGTGTCTCGCGGTTACCACGCCGGCATTGCCTCTGATTCGTCACGCCTCAACGGGTCAGGAGGTGTTCTTTAACCAACTGATTGCCGCTTTTTGTGGTTGGCAGGATCAACGTAATGAACAGAGCCGATCTGTGACATATGGCGATGGGTCACCGATTGATGAGGAAGATCTCAAGGCGGCCACCGAGATCGCTTATGAACTGTCTTTTGACCTCAACTGGCAGACGGGTGATGTGGCCCTGATTGACAATGATCGGGTGATGCATGGCCGGAGACCCTTTCAAGGGCGTCGCAGTGTTTTGGCGTCACTGTGCGCTAACCCGGCGAGCCGCTGAGTGCGCGTCGCCTGACATGAGCGGTTCAGGCTTGTGATGAACCGAACATGACCCGGTGTAAAAGGGCGGGAGTATAAAAATTCTTTTTTTCGTGATGTTCGCCCGTTATCTGAAACGATTGGCAGCTCCGCCCACATCAATAAAGTCAGGTCATTTATCGCTGAAGGTGCTACTGTCATTTCACGCTGATTTGGTTTCGATGCAGGTGACGGTGTTTCGCTATGCTCAGATTTAAATCTCAGTGACCACAATAAAAGAGAGTTAGGCCTTTGCCGCAGCAAGTCGATCGAGTCAATTTTGCCATTACGGTTGTTGTACTGTTGTGCATGTCGATACCGTTACTTGTGTTTCCCGAGCAAAGTGCGGCCGTTCTTAAAGCCGCCTATGCGTGGATTGCTGACACGTTCGGTTGGTTTTATATTCTTACCGGCGCTGCCGCGCTTGCGATCGTTTTATATATTGGCATGAGCCGTTTCGGCAAAATTAGGCTAGGTGACGGCGAGCCGGAATTCAGTACGGTGAGTTGGATTTCGATGCTGTTTGCCGCAGGCATTGGCGCGGGTTTGATGTATTGGAGTGGCATCGAGTGGGCCTACTATGTGCAGGCGCCGCCGTTTAGAGCGGAGCCCTTTTCTCACGAGGCTTATTTGTGGTCATCATCCTATGGACTGCATCATTGGGGCTTTGTCGCGTGGGCCCTTTATTGTTTACCGACACTGGCCATTGCCTATCCGTTTTATGTGCGGCGAATCCCACAGTTAAAATACAGCCTCTCTGCGCACTACTGGTTAAAAGGGCGAGAAACCTCTGTACTGGCGCGATTGATGGACAGCTTCTTTATGGTCGCTTTGATTGGGGGTGCGGGGAGCTCGCTGGGTTTTTCGACGCCTCTGATTGCGGCGTTTATCGAGCGACTTGTGGGAATACCCGCTAATTTTGCGCTCGAGCTAGTGGTGGTTGCGATCTGCGTTGTGGTGTTCGCGGGAAGTGTTTGGCTGGGCCTCCAAGAGGGCATTCGACGGCTCAGTAACTTCAATATTGTCTTGGCACTATTGTTTCTGGTAACCGTATTACTGGCCAGCGACACCCTGTTCCTATTAGAAATGGCCGTCAACTCGTTAGGGTTTTTATTCCAGAACACCCTCGCCATGACCTTCTGGACAGATCCGATTGATAACACCGGATTTGTGGGCGACTGGACGGTTTTTTACTGGGCTTGGTGGATCGCCTACGGGCCATTTGTGGGTCTGTTTGTGACCCGAATTTCGCGTGGCCGGACGATCAGAGAGGTTGTCGTTGGCATGTTGCTGCTGGGTTCGCTGGGCGTTTGGTTATTTTTCCTTGTGCTGGGTAATCATAGTCTGGGTCTGCAATTAAGCGGGGAGCTGGATGTGGTGGGCATTATGCAATCGTCGGGGGGAAATGCCGCCGTCGTGGCAGGCCTGAATACGTTGCCTATGGCGGCCCTCATTATTGGTATATTTGCCGTCGTCGCGGTCATTTTTGTCGCAACAACCTATGACAGCGCGTCTTACACGCTGGCAGCCACTGCGACGCAATCATTGGGCGCTTCAGAAGATCCCCCTCGATGGCATCGTGTTTTTTGGGCGATTGCGATTGCGATATTACCGATCGGACTCATGTATGCCGGTGGCATTAAAGAGGCACAAACCGCCACCTTGGTGGTGTCTTTACCCCTGACCTTCACTTTTTGGTTGTCGGGATGGGCGTTATTAAAATCATTGCATGAAGACCATCCTGCTCGATAACCATTGGTGACGCGACACGGTTCATTGGCTGCGTGACCGAGCGCGGGAGCGGTCACTCAATCGCACCCAGCGAGTGATTGATACCAAAAGAGGGTGAGGTGAGACGATGGCAGATCAACCGATTGCGCTCATTACGGCGGGTGCCTCAGGCATTGGGTTAGCGTGCGCGCGTGCGTTGTCAGCGGCGGGCTACGCTGTGTTGACCCTGGATATCGATGCCGCGGCCGTGGCAGCGTTCCAATCCGAATTTGGCGATCAGACAGCGGTGCTGTGTGATGTATCTGATGCCCAGCAGGTAGCAGCAGCCTGGAGTCAGCTCATGGAATCCAGGAAGCGCATCGATATCTTGATCAATAATGCCGGCATCGCGGGTCCCCAGCAGCCCGTTGAAGAGATCGATGTGGCGAGCTGGCAGCAGACCATCAATACCGACCTGAACAGTGCTTTTTATGTCACGCGTTTGGTGATTCCGTTCATGAAGGCGCAGAGCGGCGGCGTCATTCTGAATATGTCCTCTAGCGCGGGTCGGTACGGTTGCCCACTGAGGTCGCCCTATGTGGCGGCCAAGTGGGCAGCGATTGGCCTCGCGCAAACGTGGGCGATGGAATTAGGTCCATGGAATATTCGGGTGAATGCATTGTGCCCGGGGAGTGTTGGCGGCGAGAGGATCGATCGGGTTATCGTTCGCGATGCGCAAGAGCGGGGCGTGGAGCCTGAAGCGATACGGACAATTTATCAACGCCAGAGTTCTTTGCGTGCGTTTGCGAGTGCTGAGGATATTGCGGCCATGGTTTGCTTCTTGGTGGGACCTGGTGGCCAAATGATCTCAGGTCAGACGATAGGTATTGATGGGCACACCGAGACCTTGGCCAATTGGTTAGATCCCTAGGCTTGAGAGATGCATCTTGCGCCGTTTGGCAGCGAGTAACATCGGATAGCATCGGTTTTTGCGATAACGTCGTACCATTGCCGCAATCAGCTACCCCCGCATTCGGTCATGATGTCTCGATTGACAAAGTCACCCATAGGTTAGGAGTGTGATGCAATGAAAGCGATCTCGTTCTCGGACTTTGGTCCGGCAAATCAGGTGCTTAAAGTGAGTGACTGGCCTACGCCTGCCCCTGGGCCAGGCGAGGTCTTAGTGAAGCTGCATACGACTGGGGTGAACCCGTCTGATGTCAAAAAGCGTGCCGGCGGTTTCCCCAACCTCCTCGATAATGGACCGGTTATTCCACACAGTGACGGGGCAGGTGTGATTGAGGCCATCGGCAGCGGGGTGCCAGCTTCCCGGGTAGGCGAGCGCGTCTTTGTGTATCAAGCACAGTACGATCGTTTACACGGTACGGCAGCAGAATACGTGGCGATCGACGCCTTACGTGCGCCAACCCTGCCCGATAATACTGCCTTCGACGTGGGTGCATGTGTAGGCATCCCTATGTTAACGGCGCACCGCTGTGTCTTCGCCGATGGCGATGTCGCTGATCAGTGGGTACTCGTGACGGGCGGTGCTGGTCGTGTTGGGTACTATGCCATTCAGTGGGCGCAGCGTGCCGGGGCGCGCGTTGTCGCGACAGCCAGTAATGAGGCTGACGCGCTGGCTTGCCGTGAGGCTGGGGCAGAGCAGGTTGTGAATCATCGTGAGCCTGGCTGGGGACGGCAGGTAGTTGAGCAGTTGGGTGGCTCTCAAATAGATCGTGCGATCGATGTCGAGTTCGGCGCTAATTTGCCGGAACTATTGGACTGTCTCCGCACCAGTGCGACGATCGCCACCTATTCAAGTACGGTGCTGCCAGAGCCTAGCCTACCGTTTCGCACCATGATGTTTATGGATCTCACGGTGCGGATGGTGATTGTCTATGCCATGCCTGAGACGGCGAAAGCGCAGGCTGTTGTGGATACGCAGGCGCTATTAGCAGAGGGAGGGCTGCGACACCGTATTGCCCAGACACTCCCCTTCTCAGAAATGGCGCGAGCTCATAAAATCATTGAAGAGGGGAGCGTGCGGGGATGCGTTGTCGTGACACTATGATGAAGCCGGTTCGGGCAGCACTACTCGCTTTCTTATTCTTGAGCACCCATGCTGTGAGCAAGACAGATACCCTGAACGACTGGCTATCCAGCCGCCACGAAGGGCTGTTTCATACCGTCGATCTCGGTGACTGTTCCTTAGAAAATGGTGGCATCATTCATGATTGTCAGCTCACCTTCCGCACATACGGCCGCTTGGCAAAGGACTTCAGTAATATTGTGTTGATGCCGACGTGGCTCAACGGCAATGCGCAAGGCCTGGCAGCGTCTAATTATCTTGGGTTAAACGGTATTGTCGACACCGATGATTATTTTGTGATCGCGGTCAACGCCCTCGGCAATGGCTCGTCTTCATCGCCGTCGAATAGCACGCAAACCCCTTTTCCTGACTTCACCATTCGAGATCAGGTGAGTCTGCAATATCGGTTATTAGTGGATTTTTTGGGTGTTAAACATCTTCATGCAGTAGTCGGTGCATCAATGGGCGCTTATCAGACCTACGAATGGCTCATGATGTATCCGCACTTTGCGACGTACTTTGTGCCCATTGAAGGCACCCCCTGGTATACCTTCTATGACCGACTGAAAGGGCGTGCCTGGCAGGAGGTATTGACGCTGCCGAATGATACGCCTGAGGCCATACGCCGAAAGGCGACGCTCTTGGCAACGATTGACGGTATGGTTTTTTGGACGCCCGAGTACCTTAATCGCGAGCAATCTCTGGAGCACTTTGACGCTTGGCTTGAAGGGATGTCGCGTTTTGATACCGAGGCGGCGCTGTTAGATCGTGCGAGTCAAAATCGCTCAACCGCTGGGCATGATATTCGTCGCGATCGCCCGGATTTTGCCGCTCAGTTAAAAGCACTGCCTCGCTCTAAGGTGCTCGCTATCGTGTTTGAGCGCGATATGACCGTGAATCCCGAGCCCAACATCAGACTGGCTCAGGATTATGGATTTGAAGTAGTAGAGATTCCCGGTGACTGTGGTCACTTTGGCCCCAATCCTGAATGCTACCAAGAACAAGTGATTGAGCGCGTTGCCGATTTTCTCGGTGGTCCCCCGCAGAGGGTGATGCAACGGAGAACCATCTCCGTTGGAGGGAAGGCGAGGCCTTTCTTTGTCTACCTGCCAGACGCGTATGGGCAGCGCCCTTTACCCGTTGTCTTAGCCCTGCACGGCTATGGCTCAACCGCGACAGGGTTCGCATCGGCGCATGCGTTGAATCAGCATGCCAATGCGAATGATTACATCATTGCCTACCCGCAGGGAGCGGGATTCTATACGGAGCCAGCCTGGCAAAAGGAGGAGGCGCTCATTAGCTCTTGGAACGATTTGGCCAGCAACTATCCTGTTGCTTCGGTATCACATTGCTTGTCTGATCGACTCGCGTATCCCTGTTACCCAGACTGCGGGGAATGTAAGGCTTGTGACTGGACGTCCTGTGAAGATGATGTCGGTTTCTTAATGGGTATTGTGGATAACCTGCAGCTGACGCTAATGACCGATTTAGATCGGCTTTATTTGCTAGGCAACAGCAATGGCGGGAGCATGGTGCAGCGGCTCGGGTGCGATTACCCGGATCGATTCGCAGCCGTAGCGATCATGATTTACCAGATGCCGCCGGGGCACGCCTGTGGACCGCGCAAAGCCCTTCCGATGCTTCACTATTACGGTGACCTAGACACTGGGGTCCCCTCCGATGGTGAGCCTTCTCCCTATGGATGGATGTATACCTCTGCGGCCGACAATACACGCATTTGGGCCGAGGCAATGGGATGCCATAGCCCTGCAGTGACATGGTATACGCCGCTAACAAAAGCGCACAATCTTCGTTGTGAGGCACATACGCAATGCCGAAAGGAGGGAGCCGAGGTCGTCAGTTGTGGCGACCCTGCCGCAGGTCATGAGTGGCAGGCTCAACGTAACCTTGCCATTCCCGTTGACTGTGTCGCACCCGCTCAACAGCAGGATTTTCCGCGGCAGCTACCCTGTCCTCAGGTATCGTCATCCAATCCCCACTGGGGTATGGAGATGGTGTGGGAATTTTTTAGTCGGTATAGTCGTCGCGTTCCCATCGATATCAGAACGTAATCAATGTGTGCAGAGTGGCTGAACTGAACAGGATGAAAACGCTGAGGGTAGGAAACTCTGCCGCTATGATTCACAGACGCTGACGGCTGGTTTTTTAGAGCGCCCACCTATCAGATTTGATGTTTGCAGCGTGCACGAGGGTTCCACCTTTCCGCTAGGTGAATGACGAATGTAATGGAAGACGCATGAGGAAAAAATTACGCAGCTTTTTGCGCAGGGCGCTCACTGAGAAACTGGGCGTGAACCGCGATGCCAAGCTGATCGATCATTATTTGAGCGAGACGGTTGGGCCTAAAAAGCTGCAATTAGGTTGTGGTCGGAACTACTTAACAGGATGGTTGAATTCCGATTTTTACCCTCGAACAAGCGACATCCTTCACTTAGATGTGACGGCACCTTTGCCATTTCCCGAGGGTGTGTTCGACTATGTTTTTTCAGAGCACGTGATCGAGCACATTTCGTATCCCAGCGGCGTGTTGATGCTCAGAGAGTGTTTTCGGGTGTTGAAGCCGGGTGGCGTGATCCGTATTGCAACGCCCGATCTCGCTTTCCTGATTAACTTGTACCGGGCCGACGAGTCATCGACGCAGCCACGAGAGGCGGTTCAGCAGGAGTTTCTAGAATTTTTTCTGGCTAACGAAATCAAAGATCGAGCAAACAATGCGCCCATCGACCTAGATGTTTACCTGATCAACAAGTTTGTACGGGCATGGGGGCATGAGTTTATCTACGACGAAAAAACGCTCAAATACGTCTTCAACGATTTAGGGTTTACTGACGTCGTGCGAAGAGACGTAATGGAAAGCGGGCATACCGCATTACAGGATATCGAGAATATTGACCGTAAGCCTCCCGGACACATTGCCCTAGAAACGGTGGTGCTAGAAGGCAGCCGTCCGATTTGAAGCGGGCGGTGATGGTTATTCAAACGATTTTTATCTTTTAGCGTCGCCCGCCAGCTCATCGATCATGGTTCTCCAAAAGCGTAGCGATGTTTCAACAGACGCTTTGGGTACTCGCTCATTGAGGCCATGTGCAAAACTGTCTTTGGGATTGATAAAAATACCCGTGAGACTGTAGCTGGGGATTCCCGCTGCGCGAAAATAAGCGCCATCGGTTGTGCCTGAGCCCATTTCAGGAACAATCGGTAATCCCGGGTGTATGGGGTCCAATGCGGTTGCGATAGCTTCCATAATCTCAGGGTTGAAGCCGGAAGCGGGGCTGGACACTGGCACTCCGATGACCTGCCATTCAAGACGAGGATTATCTGCGATCAGTTGCAGCTCACGAAGAATATCTCCCGGTGTATGACCCGGGAAAATACGACAGTTGACGGTTGCCGTGATGGCTCGCGGCAGCGCATTTTCGGCGTGACCCCCGGAGAGCATGGTGGGAATACAGGTGGTGCCGAGTGTGCCGATATATTCTGGCTGTGCTCGCAGAATAGTGATGGCCTCGACATCATTAGGGTCCATCACGAGGCGTGCCATCGCCTCGCCGACGTCATTGTTCAGTAAGGGTGCTGTGCGCTCAAAGTAGGTGAGCGTGATCTCATTGGCTTCAAAGGGAAATTGGTGGGCTTCCAGTTGTTGAATGGCCCGCGCTATATCGTAGATGGCGTTGTCTGCACGGGGCATAGAACTGTGGCCACCGGGATTTTTGGCGGTCATCGAAAAGGTCGCGTAAGTTTTTTCTGCGAAGCCGACTTGGAACTGAATAGCCTTACCGGCGTCGTTGAGGACACCGCCACCCCCATCTACGATCAGCGCATACTCAGCATCAATGAGATCTCGATGTTCACCGATCAGTTGTTGTACCGTTTCCTGAAAAGACTCTTCATCCCCTGTAAACGCAATGACTAAGTCCCGATGGGGGATAAATCCTGATTCTTTGAGCCAGACAAAGAGGGTGGTCAAGATGGAGACGTCAAACTTGTTATCCAGTACACCCCGTCCATAGAAAAAGGTGTCGTCTTCCTGCAATTCAAAGGGGTGACGCAACCAATCGTCGGCTTTCGCAGGTACGACATCCATATGTGAAGACAATAGAATCGGTTGGCGGCCGCTGCTGCCATCTCCCGCGTAGCGCACGATCAGTGAGGCGGTCTCGCCGTAAGGAATGATGCGGATCGACGCCGCCGGAAAGCCGGCGGCCAAGAAAACATCTCTCAGTGACTCAGCGTAGGCAGGCACATTGCCTTGGCCGTGCACTGTTTCACGGCTGATGGCATCCTCCAGGAGCGCGACGGCTTTGTCCGCATAACGCGCCACAGCATCTGGTTGGGCGACGACTAGGTGGCTCCAAAGTAGCAAGCTTAAAAGGGGCGCCGCCGCTACGGTAATGTGCTTATTCATATGGTCTTCTCTGTTAGCGCATGGTTCATCCGTGGTCGGAGACTCAGTGTGATGAAGTGGGCGCCTGCGGGTCAGATCAATCCCCATCGCAAGCGGGTTTTTAAATATAGCACTGTATGGCGGCGGGCCCTGTTATCCCATGAGAGTAGATCAGGTGCGTCATATTTCGCGCGCAATTTCGCTTTCGTCGCACACCGAGTTCCGGTACCTTTCGGCTACGGATCGAGCGGTCGGTTACGGTTCGGTTTACTTTGCCGTTCGAGGCAAAATGGCGCCCAGATGTTGAGCCACAGGAGGTAGGGGCTATGCGTGAACACAACGTTGCTGCACCACCGCCAGCGCCCGATTTTTACCATTATCTCGCGAAGCCCATTGCACTTGCGGAGTGGGCCGGCGACACGGTTGTGCTCCGCTGGCACGATGACAAGCGTTTGAGTTGCCATCGTTTTTGGCTACGGGAAAACACATTTGGTTATGGTGGTATTGATCCGGCGACCCGAGAAGGGTTGATGGATCCTGCTGAGCTTTCTGACGCGATGCAAATGACGTCGGTATCAGTAACTCCCTCCGGCGATCTATGTATTGTTTGGCAGCCAGACGGCCAGGAGACCCTCTACCACTCGGGCTGGCTGAGGCACATAGCCGAGGGTCAGCATCACCCCCACAGTTGGCTCCCTAAGCCCGAAATCTGGACCGCCGACTCGTTACGCTCCCCACCTCGCCGCGCTGCAGGGCCGATATTGCACGATGATAATGCACTAGCAGACATGCTCGATGATCTGCTTTGTTATGGTGTTTGTGTGGTGGAGCAGGCACCGACTGAACCCGGTTTTCTGAACCAACTTGCGGGCCGGATCGGACCCGTTCGTGACAGCAATTTTGGGGCTTTGTGGGATGTTAAAGCCGATATTGAGCTAGCCGGTGATGCCAAAACCAATACCACTGCGAACACCGGTTTTCGCCTCGGTCCACATACCGATTTGCCCACTCGGGAGGTGCCGCCTGGCTTTCAGTTTTTACATTGCCTCGTTAATGAGGCCGATGGCGGCGAGTCGACGCTGACTGATGGCGCGGCACTTGTGCAGGCGCTGAAGGCGACCCGGCCTGAAGACTATGAGATTCTCAGCACGCGTCGCTGGATATTTTTTAATCGTGGCCCCGGTATCGATCATCGATTCTCCGCGCCGATTATCGATAAGCTGGGTGGTGAGGGGATGCCAACGATACGGGCCTTTTACCCGGTTCGGGCATTTCCAGACATGCCCGATAACGAGGTGGCGGGTGCCTATGCGGCGCTCAGACGCTTTCATCAATTAGCGGACGACGCGCGCTTTGAATTGACTTTCCGATTGGGCCCTGGCGATATCATGTGCTTTGACAACCGCCGCGTGATGCACGGTCGCAAGGCCTTTTCAGGCTCGGGAAAACGGCATTTACAAGGCATTTATATTGACCGCGATGAGGTTCAATCAACCGCTCGGGCCGTGAATCGTGGACGCGCAGCGGCGGATCATTAGCAGGGTGCGTGCGCCGCGCTTTGGGCGCAATTTTCAGAGATCGAACCTACTGGCCATCAAGCCATTGAATACTGTGAAAGGGAGCAATGTATGCCATTGGCAATGAGAAAGAAGGTCTTCATTACCGCTGCGGTCACCGGGTCTGGCAGTACTCAAGAGCGCAGCGACAAGGTCCCTCGCAGCCCTGAGCAGATTGCTCACTCAGCCATTGAGGCGGCGAAAGCCGGTGCGGCTGTGGTCCATTGCCATGTTCGAGATCCTGAAACGGGTGCGCCCGATAGAGCCGTTCACCTTTATCGAGAAGTTGTTGAGCGCATTCGCGAGTCGGCAACGGATGTGGTGATTAATCTGACCGCAGGAATGGGCGGCGATATTGTTTTTGGGCCCCCTGATGCGCCGCTCCCTTTGAGTGAGCAAGGCACCGATATGATCTCGGCGGCAGATCGAGTGGCGCACCTTGAGACGTGCTTGCCCGAAATTGCCACGCTGGACTGCGGCACGATGAACTTCGCTGAAGCCGACTACGTCATGACGAATACGCCAGGTATGTTGCGCGATATGTCAAAACGGATGGCTGATTTAGGCATTCGGATTGAAATTGAAGCTTTTGATACCGGACACCTTTGGTTGGCTGAGCAGCTGGTGAGCGAAGGTCTGATTCCCGCACCCGTCATGGTGCAATTGTGTATGGGGATTCCTTGGGGCGCGCCGAATGATCTGAATACCTTTATGGCGATGATCAACAATGTCCCCAGTGACTGGGTGTCTTCAGCATTTTCAATTGGCCGTCATCAAATGCCCTACGTCGCCGCCGCCGTTTTGGCAGGCGCCAATGTGCGAGTGGGTTTGGAAGACAACCTCTGGCTCGGTAAGGGGCATTTGGCCAGCAACGCGGAATTGGTCGCACGAGCGGCATTGATCATCGACGCGATGGGGGTGGAAATCATGACGCCGGACGAGGTCCGCGCAGAGCTCCACCTCACTAAACGAGACCTTCCCTAATGCCGGTCGCGGCCATCATCGGCGGTGGCGTGATTGGATCAGCCTGGGCTGCCCGATTTTTATTGCACGGCTGGCAGGTCAATTTTTATGACCCTGCGCCAGACGCCGAGTCGGTGCTAAACGCAGTATTAGAAAAGGCACGCCGGTGGGTGCCTGAAGTGTATGATCACTTGCCAGCGGAGGGGCCATTGGCGATGTGCACGCGGCTCGACGCGGCCGTGGCCGACGCGCAATGGATTCAGGAGTCCACGCCAGAGCGTATTGAGATCAAGCAAGCGGTGTTGCGTGATATTCAGGCGGCTTGCAAGAATGACGCTATCGTCGCTTCGTCCACTTCGGGTTTTATGCCGTCTGAGTTACAAGCTGGCGCCTCACGCCCCGAGCAAATTATCGTGGCGCATCCCTATAACCCCGTTTATTTATTGCCCATTGTGGAATGTGTGCCATCGGCAGTGGTGCCTGAGGAAACGGTTAACCGAGCGGAATTGATTTTGCGGCAAATTGGTATGAAGCCGATCACGTTGCAGGCCGAAATCCCTGCTCACGTGGGCGACCGGTTATTGGAAGCCGTTTGGCGAGAGGCGCTTTGGCTGGTCAAAGATGGTGTTGCCACCACCGAGCAGATCGACGACATCATGACCCACGGGTTTGGACTGCGTTGGGCACAGAAGGGCCTATTCGAGACCTACCGCACGGCGGGTGGAAAAGCGGGGATGCGTCACTTTTTAGAGCAGTTTGGGCCCTGCCTGCAGTGGCCTTGGACCAAGCTGACGGATGTCCCTGATCTTGATGATGCACTGATTAATCGGATTGTTGAGCAATCTGATGAGCAGGCAGCGGGGCGGACGGTCAGCGAGCTAGAGGAGGAACGGGATGCTAACTTGGTCGCGATGCTCAAGAGTCTGAGAAGTCAGGACAGTGCTGCAGGTGCGTTTCTCAATGACCTCAGTACGGCGCATTCATCGTGATGTTCGGCTGTGGTTGATTCCCCCCCGGTGTATTGGCGCGCGGATCAAATTTGTGCCCACCGCGGTGCCAGTGCTCATTACCCCGAAAATACGGCCATCGCCTTTGACGCGGCAGCGCACTCAGGCGCCGGCTGGATAGAAACCGATGTGCAGTTATTGAGCGATGGTGAATTAGTTGTTTTTCATGACGAGACATTGGGCCGCACGGCGGCAGGTTCGACGCCGATTGCGAGCCTCAGCTGGTGCGATGTGGCCTCCCTTGATATCGGTAGCTGGAAGCATCATCGCTTCTCCAGTGAGCGGCCGATGACGTGTACGCAATTGATTCAATGGCAACTGGGTGAGCGGGATCGCCCGGGTATTATTTGGGAAGCAAAGTGTCCATCCGATGAGGTTGCCGCCACGGCGACCGCGGCGGCGCTCGCCGAGAGGATTAGTGCCTATCCAGCGCATCGTTGCATCGTATCGAGTTTCGATCGCACCTTTTTGAAGACGATGAGAGCGTTGCTACCAGAGCTACCCTTAGCACTCATTGCAGAGGCTCTGCCCACCGATGGCCTTTCTTTTTGTGAGCAATATGATATTACGGGCCTGCACCTTGACGGGCAGCAGTTGGATGAGCGCACGGCGCAAACCGTCTTAGAGCGCCATCGACAGCTCCGGTGTTACACCATTAACACGGTATCGCTTGCCAAAAAGCTGGTAGTCATGGGAGTACAGATGGTGATGACGGACGTGCCTGATGATTTCCCCATCAATGGGCAGCGCACTGATAGCGTCTGAACCTCTTAGACCATCAGAAATCATCCGCGACTCACGACTTGCTTTGCTGAGTTGTTCGAAATTGTCGTTATCTACCCTTCTATCGAACGGTGCTTGAGGCTTACTATGCTCGAGCACGTCGGCCATCCACCTGGGTGGCGTGCCCTTGATTAACGAACTGGAGACAAGCGATGAATCGAGATCGGATAGCGGCTTACGCTCAGGTCATGATTCTTGCGCTAGCAGCGTCGGTCATCTATAGCGCGCCTTACCTGCGTCAG
>Ga0209308_10002796_pt1 | contig 14772 bp, 16 predicted proteins | sample COGITO_mtgs_1204_3_FD_184806 | JGI IMG/M metagenome (GOLD analysis project Ga0209308, IMG submission 184806) | Pelagic marine microbial communities from North Sea - COGITO_mtgs_120405 (SPAdes) (version 2) | ecosystem: Environmental > Aquatic > Marine > Epipelagic ...
AATATAGATCCATCACATCAACTACAAATGATTCCTCAAGCACAACCCTATCGTGAAACTGATGAATACAAGCAGAAAAGAAAACAACAATGGAAAGATTATTATCGTCTCAATGAAGCGGTCAAGAAAGAACAACTCCAGTGTGACTGTGGAGGTAAATACACACACCAAGGACGCTCTCAACACTTCAAGTCCAAAAAACATCAGTATTTTATAGATAATGGTGAATCGGTTAAGGTGTTAACAGAAGAAGAAAAGAAAGCGAGAAAGAAAATAGCAATGAAAAAATATGATGATAAGATTAATAGCGTCAAACATACTTGTGAATGCGGAGGAGTTTATATAAATAAACCAGAGTCGAAGATCCGCCACGAGAAATCCAAGAAACATCAGAAATACTTAGAAGCGTAATCGTGAATGCAACAAAAGACGAGATACAATTTTCCCGCTCTGAAGATCATATGTAAATTTTTTTATCTAAAAGAATCTCATTGGTTAATATATGACTTGAATATGGAAAAAATTAAGAAGACACTCGTTGAAATATTAAAAATCGCTAGCACACATTTTCAAGTAAGTCACAAGTTTCTATACCCTATTCGTCAAATGATAAAACTGTTAGATAAGAAGTTCGTCTTCGAATCATACACGTTACCCGCTTCTGAACGACTACCTCTCACTAGTGCCTCTCGTATTGATATGTTTAACCTATTGTACACGATAGACATTCCCGATACAACAGATGAAGTAAGTGGTAAAATGAAGTATTATTTCACGCAATTTGAATCTAGCATTTATAATTATGAATGAATTCAAAAATGAATTTCTATCTGAAAGAGAGCAAACATAAAAGTATATAAAAAAAACAAAGACAAAATGCCGACAGTCAAAGTGTACAAGATCTTCAATCATGTTGACGAGACCGATAAGGAATTTTATGTAGGAAGTACCAAGCAGAAGTATTTAGCAAATCGTTGGGGTAATCACACATCATGTTGTAAAAAGGGCTTAAACAGGAAACTGTACAACCATATGAGAGAAAAGGGGATTGAAAATTTCAAGTGTATTCAACTCCATTCAGAAGAGATAGACGATAAAGATATTGACACCCAAAGAGCGTTAGAGCAAAAATATGTAGATGAATTAAAACCGACTCTCAATATTAATAATGCTAGAGGTTTAGTAGATGGTGCTGTTGATAAAGCGAGGGTACAGAAAACGATAAATGAATTGAGACAGTATAATTCTGATTATGAAAAGAAAACAGTAGAATACGGTAAAGAGTATCATAAGACCTACCATCCTGAATATTACCTCAACAACAAGGACAAAATAAAAGCGAATTGTAAGAAGTATCACGAGGTCAATAAAGAGAGAATAAATAAAGAAAGAAAGATCGTAAATGATGAAATTAAATTGTCAAAGAAATATTATTGCGAGACTTGTGATTTTGCTGGTATATCACCTAGTGCTTTGAACAAACACAATCTGAGTAAGAGACATTTGAAAAAAGTTGGAAATTGAACCCGAAGCAAACTCACCGTCTCAACAAGTATTTCTTTTTTTATCTTCTACATACGGATTTCCATAAATGAATTTCTATCTGAAAGAGAGCAAACATAAAAGTATATACGAAAGCAAACAGCATTTTCAAAAAATCCGAAAATTTAATTTCAATTATATACTCACTCCGATCTATGACTCTTGCTCAAAAATCGGTAATATGGAGAAATTTAAAACAGATATACGCCCAAAGAGGCTTACAACACAGAACACGGTGGAGTTCACCACAACACATTCTACAAAGGGAGTTAGACAGATTAACTGCCCCAAGACCCTTCATCCAAGAGGTGAGAGGTTTCAACCAAAACAGACTCAGACAACGCAGACGACAACTACCATTCGCAGAGCAGATTAGACAACCCAGAAGGCTTAGAGCGACCTTCCCATTCTATAACCCAAGAAACGGTATTCGTGGTCGGACTTATTTCGTCAATGGACTCGATTTAGATAGTAGCGATATAGCAAGCCTAAGACAAATTATTTCCCCTAGATTGAAACACGCCTTAAGAACGGGTATCACCCGAGGTGCTGATGTAGTGATTAATTTTATTTTCAAAGATAACAACATTATCACAAGTAAGTCATTTAATTCGTTCTTGATTCGTAACGAGCAAGACTTCTGGAATCTCTTACGGATGTACAACGACCTTAATACGGCAAATAACGAAAACTACACGCATACCATCATCACTATCAAAATCCGCATTGTAGCCGAAAATGCAGGTGGGTGTGCGAATCGTAAAAAAAAAACACGTATAGGGAACACCATTCATACCCGTGAAAAAACAAGTAATAACAACTGTTTCTTCGCAGAAGTCTTTACTCTACTGAATCTTGGAGTTAAACGATTGAGTAAGCAGAAGGGAAACGAAATCAGGAGAGAATTTGGTCTAATTAATGATTCCCTAATTCCAATCAGTACAGCCCTTGATATCTATAAACGATACAGGAGCGATCCAAATACTGATATCGCAATAACAGACAACTCCACACGCCAAACCTCCAAGACTGGTGATAATATCGTTAAGCACCTAGAGTTAACCGAAGACCATTACAGTACAGTTTTACTTAGTGAGAAACAGACCTGTGATAAATGCGGAAGGGTTTATTTCAAAACTCACGATGAAAAATCTTGTACTCTAGAGCGTCAAAAATTCTATGAGGCAAAGATTAAAAAAACAGGAAAACGATTTCTTCTGTGTGGGGATAAGAGTGAGGACTCGAATAACCAAGATATGGTTCTGCATTTCGACTGGGAAACCTTTCAAGATAAAAACATTGTAGAGGGTGAATTAATCCACACCCCGTATATCGTTGGTTTTCATGAAGATAGTGTATTCAAGTACCTCGCTGGCGATTCTTGTGTTAGAGAGTTTGTTGACTACCTGCTAAAGAAAGGTAAAGAATTAGCCGATGAGGACGCTGTACTAAATCAAGAAGACGAAATTCCTGTTGACGAAATTCCTGACGAAGAAGACGAAGGCGAACCCGCTAAAAAAAAGAAAAAAAAGCGAACTCTATTCGCCAACGCATTCAATGGGGCTAACTTTGACCACTATTTCATATTTCAGGAGTTCCTCAGGAGAGGTCTAAAACCCGATAAGCAGATTATTAACAATGGTTCTGTTATTTCCTTCCAGTATAAGAATATTAAACTATTTGATGTCTGTAAGCACCTACAGGGCGGATTGAGTGCTAACCTTAAAGCCCTTAAATGTGATGTACAGAAAGGTGATTTCAACCACGACTTAGCAACTCGTTGGGAGGATATGACGCCAGAGTTGAGAGAGTCTTGCCTCAAGTACCTCAAAAGCGATGTTATGGGTTTGCGTGAGATTTACAACAAACTAAATACCACTATCTACGACGAGTACAAAGTTAATCTGTCTAGTTATATCTCTACCAGCAGTCTGACATTCAATATGTGGAAGAAAAGCATTCGTAATAAGTTCAGCGTTGAATTACCCAACTTAGAACAGGAGAAGGCGTTTCGTCAATCAGTTAGGGGTGGTCGTACATACAAGAGTAAGCACAAATTCGTATCGGAGCAATACGAAGCATTCCACAAGGGCGAATGTAGTTTCGACGATATCAAAGATTTTGTGATTGATGCTGATGTAGTAAGTCTATATCCTACCGCTATGGCTCACTATCCCTACCCAGTCGGAGAATGTAAGGAGTTCAACCCAGACCAACCCATTGATGCTAAAGAATTATATGCAAAACAAGACAAATACTTCCACTTAAAGGATGATGGGTGGGTAACCTTTTTAATAAATGCTTTAGTATTCCAAGATGACAACTTTACGAATCATGATGGGCTGATAATATTTATAAGAAGTATTTTCAATAAAAAATGGAAAGTTCAAACATATAAAACGGACATAACTAATTATGTTGAGACACATAAACCAACAGGTAGTAACATGGATGAAACTCATTTAAAAAACATATTTCAAGTTTACAAAACTATATTTACAAATAAAATCGTTAGTAAGAATACAGTAGTCATTTCAAACGGTTCTAATATGGGTATCTACTTCATCAAATACACAACCAATAAGCATTTAATTCACTCTATCGGTGGAAGGCGAGATGAGAAAACGGGTGCGTTAAAATGGGATCTTCAGGACAACACTGCTGGCGGGTGGTATACCAGTATTGACATTGAGGATATGATTACTAACGGCTACAAGGTTGAAATACTTAAAGGTTACTATTGGGAGGAAGTAGATTACATCTTTAAGGACTACATCGAAACACTCTTTAAGAAAAAGGAGGCAGAAGCCAAAGCAGGTCGTAAAGGCTCGGTGATTTATATGCTTACTAAATTGTGGATGAACGGACTCTACGGGAAGAATATCCAACGCCCTATCTTCAATGAGAGTAGAATCATCAAATCGAATACCGAATACTGGAAGTTCTGGGGTACTCACATTATTAACGATGTAACAAGTGTTATTGGGGCTGATAATGAAATTGTATGGTTTGTATCAGGCACACCTCGACAGACTAAGGAGAAGACAGAGTGTATCACCAAACCAACGCAGTTAGGAGCGTTTATACTTGCCTACAGTAGAAGAATTATGGTCAACTTTATGAAAGAGGCAAACCCACAGTTCGATATATCTAATAACCCAAGTTTGGAAAATCAAGCGAAACAGATTGAGAATGACATATATTACACTGATACGGACTCCCTCCAGATGCACGCAAGAAACGCCAACCTGATTAAAGATTTGGGTAAAAAGAGTCTTGGTGGTATTACAGACGACCTCGGAGATAATTGTAAAATCATCAAGGGACTGTGGATTGCCCCTAAGTTGTATATGTTGGAATACATCAAGAAAGGCGACCCAAAGCCACACTTTCACTTCAGGGGTAAAGGTCTCAACAAGAACGACTTAACCGAAGCCCAGTTTGAGGATATGAGCGGTGGTAAGGAACTAAAAAATACTCGACGATTTCAAATGAAAAAGTTGCACATCAAGAAGAACAGCAAGCAACAGGCTATACCAGCGTTTAGCATCATACACTACTCAAAAGAACTCAATGAAAGACGGCTAACTCGCACAGTAAATTCAACCGCGTGGGATGGGCGTAAATTCGTTGGTAACACATCAGTACCGCACGGTTACGGGATTTGAGAGATTGAGCGACATTTGAATTAATTAATATTTTAATTTAGAAAAAAGATTGTGCCATATTATATATCACCTCCGACCTCGCACCCGAGACCACCGACCCAACACCCCAACAAAAAATCAAAGATGGCTCTTAACAAACTTGTAGAAGCAATCAATCAGGACTTTGATCTTGAAGGTAATTCCGCCTCTGAACTATTGAATTTTATTGAAAATTACGCCGAGAAGGACAGAGAACAGTACCAGAAGAACAAAGAGAACAAAGCACTAACCTTTGGAAAATATAAGGGTTACACAGTGAAAGAACTCTCCCTAACAATGAAAGGGAAGGACTACCTCGGATGGCTATTGAATCAGACTTGGTGTTCGGAGGAAAAATTTGGCTACATCCACGAAGAGTGTACCAAGTACAAAATTTCAAAAAAAAAGAATCAGCCAAGAGCATCTCTGGAATAATTGAACTAGACACAGTAGAGGTTATTTCCCGATTAAAATTAAAAGCATCAAGTTACAATACGCAAGACAAGAAAGCAGGTAGGTTGACCTTTAATGATAGGTATGACTCTTGGAACAAACCTCTCCTGACACACGAAGACTTAATTGAACTATTAAAAAAAATGGGGATTGGATGCTACTATTGTCAACAAGTTACTAATATCATCCCGACTCGCAGGAGAGACCCTTACCAGACGACTTTTGATCGTATAAATAATTCTCAGACACACTCTAAGGACAATTTGAAGGTTTGTTGTTGGCACTGTAATGAATTGAGATCTAATGATTTTTCAAGTGATGCATTTTATTCAAAACGGAGGGGGAAACCCCCTCCCACCCCCGAGGCGGAGGACGACTGTCCGTGAGCCTCATTCAAAACGAAGACTACTCAACCAGTGATGGTGTAGATCTTTCTTTATTGATTGTGGTAATACCATTTCATTACTTGATTGGATTACTTTCTTGTAAATATCATTTAGAACCTTTTTCTCTGCCTCTGTTAATTGATCTGGCTGTCCTGCGGACGCTCCCACGCAGTGGGTGGTTGTGTCGATGATAACCTCGTCAACAATAGTGCTTCCCATCCTTTTTTTTTTTGGTTTGTATATATTATAACAATTATTGTTTTTGAAAAATTAAATTAAATGTCTATTTTTTGTATGTCTTACTAGCAAGACCTAGTGCTTCTTTGTATGAACACCCGTGCTTTTTACGAGTGTTTCGGACGTGAGCAATCCAAGGACTGACCTTCTTCTTGCCTTCCCCAGTGAAGTGATCAATACTGTGACTAATACCTCCATCTTTCTTTTTATCAACTAAGTTCGTCTCGGCATCATCACCAGCCAATTTTGCACTTATACTCACAGGATCTACAGTTGACTTCTTGTTTGTTGTGTAATGGATAACTTTAGACTCCTTACTATCACGTCCTAAAATCTTAGAGACTTTATCACTAACTACTCCAAGGGGGCTAGATCCCCGATTAAAAACTACCGCTGGTACTCCTGTTTGCTTACTTATGTTCTGGGCGACCCGTCCACCCAATGAATGCCCTGTGAGTGTATGGTCATAATCTCCATATTTTACTTTTGCTTTTTTGACTATAGAGCCAACCTCTTTCGTTCTTTTACCTAATCTATCTGTCCCCATAGCAATACCCAGATCACTGCGTATATCTCTCATTGCGTGCTTCCTACTCGTAAACCGAGACCCCGTGACGGCACTAACAACTTCTTTAGTGGTGGGATTGTATGCAATCATGATATCTTCATTACTCAAGTCACGATCTAGTTTAAAACCCTCAGGTAATTTCTTCATCCTCACAGACACATTTTTATACGCTAGATCGGACATATTGGCATAAAACGTTTGTTGCTTGTTATCCTTTCCTCGTAAACCACCCCGCTGAGTGCCATAGCGTTTGCAAGTCCAGTTTGACATTGTTTTTGAAACTTATATAAGGTGAAACATAATTACTATTCTTCCATTTTATTATTTTGAGATTCTTCAAGTCTCTTTTCTCGTTCCTTCTCAGCGGTATATTCTCTCTTTAAACGGTCTAGCATTTGCTGATACTCTTGCTTTAACTCAGGTGGGCAAGTCCCTAACACCGACTTACTGATTTTTTTCAGGTCGACGAAGAGACTCTTCAATTCATCAACATAATTTCCTAGTTTGAAGTTGAACTCACCAACGACTAAGTAGTCCTCGTCTCTTTCATCTGCCATAGCGATCTGTCTAATAGTGCTATGACAGTAGTTCACATTATTCTGAATAAGACCAAAGACATCATCAATTGCTTGATCAAGAGGCATTTCGGTACCATTGTATGTCACAGTAGTTGCATTCGACGTAGTGGACATTGTTGTTTAAGATTAATCGAGTCACTTAAATTGATTTAATATATTAATTGAAACATTTTATCTTTTGATTAAATATATAATTAAATCATTTAAGATGTCTGATCTAATTCTTAACCCGAGGACTCAACGCTTCGTCAAGATTGGCGGTCCCTCTTACCGCAAAGCAATAAAGAATGGCGATATAATCCCCCCTAGTATGAAAAATGTCAAGCCAGTAGAACAACCCGACCCGATTGAACCAATCCAACACCCTGAAATAGAATATGATGAGTCTAGATTACAGGATAAACTAAGCGAAATGACTAAAAATGTAATCCAAAATAATTTTGAGCAGTTAGCCAATGAAAATTTAACAGACAAACAGATAGACAAACTACTCAAGAAGATGTTATTTCAGAAACTGTGTATTGATCAACCAACTGATAAACTAAAAGTTAAACCCAAAAAAACTAAGAAAGTTAAAACCAAAACCAAATCAAAACGATTCAAAGTCATCACGCCACCTCCAAGCAGTAGCGATCAATCCGAGTCAGAGTCCGATTGATTTTCTTTAATAATAGTATATATATTTTTTCTCAATCTAGCAGGTGTGTTAACACTCAAATCAACCATCAAGTTGTCATACGGATCATTACAAATATGTTTAAAAATATGGCGAATTGTCTCGACGGTCAATCCACAACGATTAGCGATAGTGTCTAATTCCTGTTTACTGTTTGGTTTATACAATAAGAACTGTGTAGCACACTTACGAGCAATTGGTGGACAATCAAAGAAACTCTGGAAACTTAAAAGAATTGAAACATTCCGATGACTACTAATAAATCTTACTAGTGTTGACAGTTTGCGTTGGTCTTCCTTATTTATCCTAATCATCTCCCAGTCGTCAATAACGACGCAAGTTTTTACGTTCTCGTCAAAATCTTCAAGGCTTATCATCTGATCAGTTAGTATATCAGGTTCACAATCAAGCCATTCACGGCTTTCTACATCACAAGTAATAATGAACAACTTTTTAAATTTCCTTCTACTTGACTGATGTCTTAGGAACAGTTGCTTTATGGTATTTGTCTTACCACGACCGACATTACCCAAGGCGACTAAGCGGAATGGGTGGGGTAATAAGCCGATATTTTGACCTTCTTTCCATTTCTCATTCCATCCAGTATCCTTGTCCTGATTCTTAATGATAACAGTATAACTCGGTAAGGGAGGTATTTTCTTCTTCTTGTGTTTTTTAGGTTTAGTTTTTGCAGTTTTTAAAAGTTTATATGCGAGGTCACTCTCAACGAGGTACGGTTCGGCATTCATTTTTACTTTTTTTTTTAAAGTATATTAGCATAAATATAATTTGAATTAAATTGAACTAACGTATAAAAAAAGTTTTAACAAAAATGAACCCATATCAACTAATGGCTGGGAGTCCCGCCTTCTTTGATAAATCCCGTGCTAGTGCTACTATGCCCGATCAGGACGCCTCTAGTTTCAATAACAATTATTTGAAGAATCCATACAACATTCCAATGCCTGTTGGTGACCCCCAAGTTAACCCCAAGGGGAGCGTGAACACCCCCACTGATCAATGGGGCTTTGTTTCAGCAAGTTCAAAAGATGCTAATATGCATCACGATCCTGCTATTGTCAATGACTACCTTAAGAGAGATCCAAAACTGACTTTTTACGAAACAGCACCAGAGTTTGGCTTGCTGTCTACTGATGCTCCTCTAGAAGAATACATACAACCAAAGACAGACAAAAACACCACCATCAAGAGAATCAAAACACTCATAAAGACTCTAAGATATGCGTGGCACGCTGTAGAACCTACGATCGATAATAAGATAGGTGAGGTGATGGAAACGAGTAAGTATCTGATAGTAGTGGAAAGGGAACTAACGAAATTGATAGTCATTGCTAGCAGGAGAATTCTTAAACCTAGCGAAATCCAATACATCGAACAAATAGAGTCGTATGTCCTTACTCTTGTCCAAGCATCCCAACAATCCAACATCAGCGTAAAAAAAGAGGTGAAACGAGAGGACGCTAGTGATGATAGTGACGATAATGATGATGATTCTGAAGGTGGAAGTGCTGGCTCTGTTGGCTCTTTTGGTGATCTAAGCGATGTGAGGGATGGGAGTAGCGAAGAAGACGAGGGTGATCATGCTAGTTTAAATGAGGAAGAAATTAATTCCATATTAGCGTCGATTATAGAAGAATCGGAGGAGGAAGACCCAGACGAGGGTGATGCGTTTACAGTCGATATATCCAGTCAACCGCCCGCAATCACCTCTAATAGGGGACTCGGTCAACTTTTAAATATGTCACTAACATCTGACCCTGATATCACCCCCGAGGTTGATAGTGGGCAAGTTGATAGTATAATATCGACCACTGCTACCCCAGTCCCATCATTAAGTGGTGTTAATCAACCCATAGCAGGCGGGATGGGTGAAGTTAGAGTTACAGATCCCGCTAATATTCGCCCTACCGTAGATGAAGAAAAAAATAAAGAGGATATAAGGGGAGTTATGGATTCTTTGTTAGACGGAGTGGAACAAAAAGAACAAAAAGAACAAAAAGAAAAAGAAAAGGATATGACAGAGAGCATTACCGATACTACAAAGGAATGGTTCAAGACTCAAAATATTTCACATAATAGCAATATAGAAGTCAGAGGTGAACAGTGGTTGAATAAGGATCAAATGATAGAACTTGCCGATATTCTGGGAGGGAAAGGTCAAGAGGTTTCATCTCGTAAAAAAGCATTGACATACATAAAAAAGCAACTTAGGGCAAATGATCACTTCACAAAACGAGTGTTTGAGGATGTTATAGCGAAGGGTGGCATCAAAAAAGACGAGACTGGTAGTATCCGAGAAGGACTATCCAATTTCAAGTCCCAAAAAAAAACGCCGAAAGAACAAAAAACCCCACACGGAAAAAAAAGAAGAAAGGATTTTTTCTCGTAAAGTCACCCCACAGTGAGCCTCATTTCCATTGTGAAAGAACTCTCTCAGCAGATTCATTAATTTTAATCATTTGTTTCTTCTTATTTTTTTTAGTTTTACTTCGCTCCCGAGCCATCTTTATTAATAATTTCTCCCCAGCCAGATATTTCGGCTTTTTGGGTTTCTTGAGTTCCTCTTCCATTTTTTGGATGGCTTCAAAGTCAACAGCATCCTCCTCTATTTCAATTGTGGGTGTAAAAATACTTCTACAGGCGAAAAAATCTGTACCCCCAACGCAACCGTGCGGTACACCAAGCATCACCACTATGTCAAAACAATACTATATTTCTATATCTATAGTTTGATTATTTTTTCTTATTTAATTAAGGGGCAAGCCCCTTTTAATCCCCGACACGGAGGACGTATGTCCGTGAGTGTCAGCCCCTCGTTGGACTCAACATTCCACGCTTAGCAATACGGGCTATCATTGCTTGACGCTTTATACTCTCTCGATTTAATTTCCTTGATTGTTTTTGAGTATCAATCCCCGCAGGGAGATGTCCGTGAGCGTCAGAATGACAAGAAGATTGCCCCAGAACGGCATTACCCATATTTTTTAATTTCCTCGATGGGATCATAAAGCGAACAACAACTGTTAACTGCCATTCTTCTCCTCCCGTACTGACGTCTAAGAGTAATTGGTCTACGAGTCTAAAATTCAATGTCTGAAACTGATTCCCAATCAACTCTTCCGCATTAACTCTCAGCGGATTGAATGGGCTGTAGTTAATTAGACTACCTACTTTGGCTGTGATTGGGACAGCAGTTAAAATGCCCTGACCATCTTGGTTTTGAGGGATACCCGTTTTTGACATAGTGGAAAGAATGTAATAACTAGTGATTTTATTGAACCCAGCCAGCCTGTCCCCAAAGATGCTATCGTCAGTATCCCCACTGATTAGACTGGTAAAACCCATTATGTCACTTAGTGTATTCGGTCTGGTAAAATCGATACTGACACCATCGTATTTGAATGTAAGAACACATCGCTGGGTGGCATCGTTACTTGAAATTTCAAATAGATCGCTTGGTAATTCGGGTTCTTCGTTTGGCAATTGTAACTTGAAAAACAAATCCAATTCGGTAACCCCATACAAACCCTCTGGGACTAGGATGTCATAATCAACACCACTGTATGAAATGTAAAAATGATCGTTATTGTATAAAGGACTAATGTTGGGTGAAGTATTCCATACAGAAGCCTGCACAACTTCTATGGTGCAATTTTCGGCATCCTGTGGAATTGCGATCGGACTGTGTAATGATACTTCGAATTGGTTACCCAACGTCCCAACCTTTTTAGCACCTGTAGCCTCAGCACTATTGAAGAATATCGGAAGTTGTTTTTCAATGAGCATATTTGATAAAGTGCTTCGCACGGTTTCGCAGAAACAATCTAGTGTCTTGTTTATATCTTATGTATTATATTTGAATTTGATTTAATTTATTTATTTTTTATATCTTTCTAAGTATAACAACAACTACAGTGAACTATCACGCACTTTATTAAAAAAATGACTTCTGGATTAAATCGAACATTTAGACAAGTTACCTGTAAGAGGGCGGTTTCCGATGAATCGTTCCCTCGTGGGGTGCTTGATTTTGACTTCTCAATCGGCGGAAAAACAGTTTTTATTCCTTCACGCTCATACTTTAGAATTGGAGTTGAACTCCGTGGAAAGGAAGACGCATTGCCTGACGGATCGGATGTAGCGTTTGCAAATTTCTGTGCTGGTAACCTGTTTGACAACTGTTACTTCCTTGCTGGCGGTCAAAACGTGTCAAACATCGTGAACTACGCCAGTCAGGCACACGCTCTAGGCTATTCCCTTAAGAAATCTGGTGCTTGGCTTAAAAGTATTGGGAAAGACGGCTTCGGGATTGAACCCTCCCTATCACAAAGACTTGTCAACGCTAAAAAAAATGTGACGACAATAGATAGCGAACACGGAAATGCTAGTACTCGATATTTTATGTACCAACCTCCCGTGGGGATTATGAGTTACGACAAACCTATGGGGGCAGGGGATTACCGATTTCAATTTAACCCCAACAGTAAGTACAAATTTGCCTGTGTCGAAACACCCGAAACTGCAGTGGAGAATCCAGGAACGGGTGAAGCCAACGACTTTAATTTTACAGTTAAATCTATGGAATTGTACATTTGTACTGAAATGATGGACGTTAGCCCGACAGGTACTGAACTCCTTAACCTAATGGAGATGAGCGTTCAGACTAAACCTATGAATGGGAAAAGTGCTAATTTAGATTTTAGTTTACCTCCAAGCACACAGGCTATCACAGTCTTTGTTCAGAGTGCTAAAGCGGGTCAAACTACTCTTGTACCACCAAGTAGTTTCATTACATCAAAAGATAAACACGAAGAACGAACATTGAACTCGCTACAAATCACCTATGCTAATCAAACAAAACCGCCTACCCGATGGACTTCGGCGTTTGACTCCACAGCAACTGTTAGTGTTAATCAATTACAACAAAGATATTTGGATACACATTTGGAGAGCGGACAGGCGTTCTCTGGTGGGGGAAGCCAAACATTTAACGACTGGCTTCTTTCGCCCTACTATCACTACAGTTGGGTTCGTGATGCTAATGACAGAGCAACGCAAATGCAACTGATGATTGATTTTCACGTAGATCTCGCAGATGCGAATGTTTTCGTAGTAGCCCACTATAGTCGTACAGTCCAGATGAGTATTACCAATGGTTACGTGACTAGTGTGAACTCTTTGAGTGTCTAAGGGGGTTTCCCCCACTGTGAGTGTCTATTTTTGAAAATATAATATAATATAATATATAGTATAGTATAATTATGTGGAAACGCAAAGCAATGAGAGCGTTGAGGAAAAATACACGGAAGGGGACACCAATTCGACGATGGGTCAGACGAGCAAGACGAACTCAACGAGGGGGATTTTTAGTTACTGGTTTGGTAGCGTTAGGGACGGCTCTCGCACCTTATCTGACGGCGGGTGCTACTGGTGCTATCACTTCGGCGAGTGCGTATGGGACGACTAAACTATTAAAAAAGGCAGAGAACTTCAATAAGGGAGAACGCAAAGTAAGGCGTCAAGCAAGACGACAAGCAAGACGAGTTAGAAGGAGTAGGGGGTAAACCCCCGCTCACGGGCTACGCCCTCCGCTTGGGGGCGTGGGGGACGGCGAAGCCGACGTCCGCAGGACTCGAACCCCCACAGTGAGCGGTTAAATTGTTTATTATTATTTTTTTTTATTTCGTAGGGTATAACCACAAAAAGAATTCACTATGAGGAAACGCTCGCTACGTAAGAGAGGTCGCAAACTCAGATCTTGGATCAATAAGGCACACCGAGTCTCAAAACGGTATGGATTTGATGCTCCCATCAGTAAGGCATTTAACGATTACTTGAAAAATAAGGTCAAGAACCCAATTGCAAGACAGGCCATCAAACAAGGTGTTTCAAAGGTAATTAATGGCAATGGGCTTAGACTCGCTGGCAACGGGCTTAGACTCGCTGGCAATGGGCTTAGACGATCGTATCGACTACCTACCCGAAGAACAATTCGTTAAGGTAATTCTGGTAAAATTTATTTCTAATGATATACTTTGCGAAAAAAAAACCCGTCGTTCTTCAAAATGCACAAGGAAAAGGAAGCAGAGACCCTCTTCAAGAAAGAAAAAAAACGACTAATCAAAAAATTTGGACGAGTAGCCTTAACCAACATACAGATAGATAAATTCTGCGATAAGGAACTAGGTGATAAATATAAGGGAAGTTATGCTGTTGATGATTCTTATGAAAGAAAGATAGGGATGATGATTATCAATACAGATACGAAAAATGGTAGCGGTATCCACTGGATAAGCCTCTATTCAACCCCAAATACTGTATACTACTACGACAGTTTTTCAAGAAGCCCGAAATCGTTGACACCCAAACTGGTAAAGAAATTCAAGAACAAAAAAATTATTCGTGTAGACCCTAGCGATAAAGAGCAACTTGACCCTGAAAATATCTGTGGACACTTGAGCATAAGTTTTCTTCTCTGTGTAAAAAAATTAGGAATACGTAAAGCCAAACTGATTTAAGTATATTTGTAGTATTTTTTTTCTCTGTGTCTATATAATTTATTGAGAAACAATGAGCGTAAACAGATTCCTATCCTTTGGCGATGATAACGATGGGGACTCGAGTA